>ERZ808026.62-NODE-62-length-19114-cov-3.433734_pt1 | contig 19114 bp, 15 predicted proteins | sample MGYA00380182_ERZ808026 | MGnify/ENA primary metagenome ERZ808026 (study PRJEB31490, sample SAMN06133376) | cow dung metagenome | isolation source: H9 | host: cow | place: China: Chengdu | collected 2015-05 ... | reverse complement strand
ACGCAATCCTTGCTCTCGTGGCAGCTATCATGGCAGTTCTCTAAAGAAGGATAACATAAAAAAGAATAGCGGTCGAATGAATTCAGCCGCTATTCTTTTTTATATAATATATCTATTACTTCTTGATTACATCACGGAAATCAGTTGTTGCCCATGTGAATCCGAGTTCACCGGCGAGATCATAAAGATAGGCTGAGTTGACCATCCAGAAGAAAGTCTCGATGCCGAGATCCTTGAATTCCTGGATCCATTCAGGATGCTGGAGAATCACATTGATGTTGTATGAAGCAGCTGTATAGCCCTTCTCCTTTACTTCTGCAGGAGTCAGGGAATGGTGAAGGCTGCTCGAATTGAGGATTGTCTTCATATCCGGCTGCTGACGAAGAACTTCATCAAGAGTCTCTGACTTGAACGAAAGCATATACATCTGGTCTACCATGTCAAGCTCACGGATTACCTCAAGACACTTAGTTATGAGAAGCACCTCACGTTCACGCTTATGTGACTTAAGCTCAAGCATCTGAAGGATGTGTGGAGTCTGCTTTGCCTGCTCAAGCCACTCGCGGAGAGTTGGAATCTGATGACCGAAAGGAAGACGATGAGCTCTGATCTCGTCAAAAGTGCTGCCCTGACATGTAAGATCAGTTCCCGGTATCTTGTTGTCGTGATGGATAACAAGCTGATCATCAGCTGTAAGATGAACATCAAACTCGATTCCGTCGAAATCTCTTTCCTGAGCACGCTTCAGGGCATCAAGTGTGTTCTCATCTGTAGTAAACTCTGCACCTGTACTTGCATTTCCTCTATGTGCCAGGATCTTCACCTTCTCAGTTGGCTGCTGTGTACATGCTGCGAGTGCGAGCAATGCCACAGACATTAATGTCATTATTCTTTTCATAATCAATTATCTTTTATCCGGTAGATTAAATACGTCCCTGATTTCCTGCACAGCCTGCGGAGTCATTCCTTCCGGAGTAAATCCGAAATTCTTTCCTGTCATGTAGATGCAGGCAGCCTTGTTAAGTACATCTGTCTGATCGAAAGCTTCCATCATATCCGGTCCGACAGCAACAGTTCCATGCTTTTCCCAAAGAACCACATCATGTTTCTTCACGAGTTCGAGCGTAGCATCTGCCAGCTCGACAGATGATGGGAGAGCATACGGAACGACACCTATTCCAAGCGGCGCGAATGCAAGAGTCTCAGGAATCATAGACCAGAGAATCTGAGTCAGGTGCTTTGAATCCAGATACTCCTTTGAATGCGACATTGCCACCAGTTCGATAGGATGAGTATGAAGAGTTGCCTTGTAGCCAGTGCCTTCGGCAATTGCATAATCCTGAAGTATCAGGTGAGAAGGAAGCTCTGAAGTAGGCTTGACTACAGTATCAGCGATTATCTCATATGTAGCGCAATCGTCAAGGATACGGATGATGCTTCCTGCAGACATAGGATCACGCGCAAGATCGCGCATACGTTTTCCTGTTCCCTTGCAATAGAAATAGCAGCCCTTGAGATTCGGCAGTGTTACACCGATAGGAAGTACGCCGCTTATTGCAGGAAGCGTACGCATCTGGTCATCAACATATTCAGTGATATTCAGCGTGAGATTGCCGCCGTTTCGCTCTGCCCAGCCTTTCTTCCAGAGATAGCCTGCAACTTCAGCTACCGAATCCAAAGCTTTTTTAAGCTCAGGACGTCGGATAAGAATTGAGTCCATATTGTTTAGTGTTATTTGTTTAACGGTTATTCAGGCAGTTGATTTCTGTTTACCCAAAATGCGAGATCACTCTTGCCATTGAGATAATTCAGATAATTTCTGATAGCATAGCCAGGTGCATCTGAATAGGAATTAATGGTATATCCACCCAAGTGGTTGGTAATGGTGATATTGTCGTATTCACGATAGAACTCCGGAATGGCAGGCTCCGTCTCAAACACATCGAAGGCAGCTCCGAGAAGTTTACCGCTGTCCATTGCACGTCTGAATGCATCAGAATCAACAAGATAAGGACGCGCAGTATTTATAAGATATGAATTCTGCTTCATAAGTCCGAATTCACGGTCAGTCATGACCGCACCATTTGAACGTGCATGAAGAGTGACAATATCTGATTGAGCAAGAAGTTCGTCCAAGGTCACTAGTGTAACATAGTCCTCCCTGCATTCCTTGACAAAAGGATCTGCTACAACTATCCTGCAGCCGAATACGGAAAGCTTATGAGCGACAAGACGTCCGATTGATCCGTAACCGACAATTCCGACCGTCATCTCAGTCATTTCCTTTATAGTGGTTGTCGTGTTCGGATAGACCTTACGCCATTGTCCGTTCTTCAATGCAAAGTTTGAGCGGCAGATATTACGGGTTTCTGAAAGTATCAGACCAATGGTAAACTCAGCAACTGCATTAGCATTATGTGCCGGGTTATTGGAAACAATGATACCATTCTCTGTAGCAGCCTGTACATCAATATTCTCCAAACCTCCGCGACAGCTCATGATAGCCTTGAGCGATGTAGCTGACTCTATCATCTTACGGGTAACGGGACATAGATGCACTATCAGAAGATCCGAATCAGCGACTGCTTCACAAAGTCCTTCCGGTACCGGTACATCCTCACGTCTTCCGGCTTCGATGATCTTTACAAGGTCACGCATAACCGACTGATCTGGATCTCCGAAAAAGAAGACCTCAAGACTATCGTCCTCTCCAAGGAAAGGACGAAGTCCGTTACGCATCATATCGCCGGTAATGTATGCATCACCGACACATGTGATTTTCATAGTTTATGGAATTTAGATTTCGTCTGGCGCATATTTGAATGGATCGAGCGGCGATGTATAATCGCAGTAGTCAGACTCTACAAAGAATCTCTTCAACTCGATCTCTGCATTCTCAAGAGAATCTGATGTATGAACAATGTTCTCCTGAGCACTCATGCTATAGTCACCTCTGATTGTTCCCGGTACCGCTTTGCTTGCCTTTGTCGCACCAGCCATATCACGGACAACCTGTACTGCGCTATAACCTTCCCAGCAGCAGAGAATTACCGGTGCTGCCATCATTCCATCCCTGAGCCATGGGAAGAACGGACGGTCAAGAAGGTGAGCATAATGAACCTTAAGTATCTCTTCATCAAGCTGTACCATCTTCATTGCTACGAGCTTAAGGCCTCTCTTCTCAAATCGTGAAATGACTTCGCCCACAAGGCCTCTCTGGAGGCAGCCAGGCTTTAAAATGACTAATGTTCTTTCCATAATATGTGTATTCATTAAATATTTACAGAGCGTCTGATCTCACCTGACCACTGTCCCTGAATCTTATTTGGAGATTCTGCATCATCAAGAAGATCCCATACAACAGTGTAGATGTTGCCGTTCCTGATGACCTTCACTGTACCGAATACTCCAGGAGCATTTTCATCCATATCAAAATACTTGCCTGTTCTCAGATGATAATACCACACACCTCTGAACCATCCGTCCCAGGTAAATCCTCTTCTTGCATTGCAGTAATCGAACTCCTTAGGGAACCAGCTGTAGTTTGCGTATCCCCAATACTGTGCTGTCTCAGGATGGAAAAGGTCATCATATGGACGTCCCATCTGACTGCAGCACATGGCATTCTCAGGATTATCGATCGAACAGTTCGGCTGAATAGTGTATGTATACTCGTAATTAGGTCTAGGAGCAATCTCGCCGTTAGAATCAACCGGAAGAACGAATTCAAGGACCATACAGTCTCCGTCAGGACACCATACCTCGAGTCGTTCATCCCAATCATATTCCTTCTTCTCTTCTGATGTCCAGTCTCTAGGAGCGAGGTGAAGCTGCCATACAGACTTGAGATCCTTGCGTGGATAAGCATCAGTATCCAATGTAGACTTGAGCACTTCGACTTTAGCCAATGTTCCCACCTCGGCTTTTGACATATCGCAGTACACATCATCCTCAAGAGTTGAAAGAATCACTCTGTCCGAATCTGTAGAAAGATCAGACATAGGCACTTCGCCTATCCATGTACCACGGTAGCCTCTTCCTGCAACAGAAGACTTGAAGTCGTACTCAAATGTATACTTATAATCACCGTCACCATCAGCATCATCATCATGGTCAACCTTCAGCGTACCCGAGTCAATGAATTCAACAGACTGCTGACCTTCTGCAGTAACCTGATAGAAGAATGTACCGAATGGCGAACTTGCTCCAGATGAGTCTGACATCGTAAGACCATAAAGCATAGTTCCAACTGCAGCATTCATATATGTCTGGACAGTATATGTACCCGGATTGATGACAATCTTCTTATTGTCACCTTTTGGAAGTTCATCAAAAAGATTAAGAACCAGCATCATTCCAGGAAGAGTATTGGTGTCATCATCAGCAAAACCTCTTGTATTGAGCGTCACCATGTAGTTAGCGGTGCCATTGCCGTAAAGATTACCATAATATCCGCCTGCAGCATCTGCAAAAGGCATATCGACCACATCTTCCTTGAGTCCCACCTGAGAAGGGGCCACAAGTTTATAATCCTCGAGAAGAATCTCGCCATTGTAAGAATATCGTACGGAATAATCGACTCCTCCCTTGGTAATCACAAGATCTGTAGTATAAATATCATATCCGCCGGACTGAGAAGCACCGACAGTGATGCTTCCTGACTTTAAGTCATATTTACTCTGGATATTTCCCACGAATCTCTGAACATACGATCTGGCAGAATCAATAGTGTTCTCTCCGCTCTTTACAGCTCCGACAACATAGGTTCCGGCAGGAATTCTCGGATTGAGTTCGTCCTCAGCAAGAGGTCCATTGAACTCCAGTACAAGCATATCACCTTCAGAGTCCATATAAGGTTTGCCAAAACCTGCACGGAAGCACATGGCGTCACTTAGGACAACATAGTAGACTCCTGTTTCATTTCCGTTTCTGTCGCCATAATAAAGTCCGAACTGCTTGTCTGCAAGTTCAACTGCGCCTTCATAAAGAACGACATTTGAGTCACTCTGCTGAGAGCCTTCATTACCGTTGCCATTACAAGCCCAGAAAAGCACTGATGCAAGGAGAATGATACCAATCTTAATTTTCATATAATATCTTAACTTTCAATTATTTACATACACCGATAGGAGCATTGCGAAAAACATTGCTCACAATCATGGCAAAAATAGCAATTTTTGCAGAATCCTCAAAATTTAGATAGGGTTTATATTATTTGAAAATCAATCGGATATTATGCAGACGACAGTCCCTATGAACGGATTCACCATCAGATGAAACAAGCCTCACGCTCAAGTCATCTGCAGACACCGGAACCGGCAGTCTGAGCGTCATTCTATAGACGCAGCCATCAGGATCAGGAGCAAAGGATGCAGCCGCAGTCTTTTCAAATCTATTGAAAGACCTTACAGCCACATCAGACCTTCCTTTCGGAAGATATAGAAGAACCTTTTCCTTATGTAAAGACGAACGATACGGATTCAGATGCTTAAGCATAGTCTTTCCGTTTACCATCACCTCGACGCCATTGCCGGAAGCCAGATCAAACAAAGCATATCCGGCCTCCTGCATCTCGACTGCAGTAGTCATAAGGTAATTTGAAAACGGTCTGGAAACAAATGTCTCCCCTGACGGCTTCTCGCCATGGAATCCCTGCCAGTCGAAGTTTTCCCACGATGCAGGCCCGTCAAAGACCCCACCTCTGATTCCGGCAATTTCCTGGCTGAGAACAGATGCGGCCTGAGTGATTTCAAAACCCTGAGACGCATCCAGACTGACATTGACAGGACTGCCTCCTGCTTCAAGGCAGATATTCCTTCCGACCTCGTCATCCGTATATATGATTTCCACTTCTGAAATCTTTCCCTTACCTGAAACAAGCCAGTTATATCCGACTGTACTGCGATAATTGCTGTAGTAGTCAAAGCAGGAATAACTATAGTCGGGAACAGCATTGTACCATGACAGGATTTCTGACCTGCCTACGCTCTGCATCGAACGGAAAGGCTTGATGTCCTTATCGAAGACAAGGCGGATGACCTTCGGCTCAGAAGGATTGGAATACAGATCTTCGTGCACTGCTATGACAAGTGAACCTGCAAGCGACTTGCAGCGGACTCCCGGAGTCTGGCACTGCTTGAGGCGATATCCTTTCACCGGAAGCACAATCTCCTGATCTTCAGGACATCTGCCAGTAAGAACAAGATACATTTCATTACCCTTGACAGTAACACATCCCCAATCATAACTCTGTCTGAACGGCGACGGTGACGTACCATATACCGCATCTCCATTAGCATCCAGCCAGACTCCCATCCTCCTGAGCACCTCACTTTCAAAATCCTCTACGGAACCATCTGCACAAGGACCGATATTCAGGAGATAATTTCCTCCTCTTGAAACAACTTCAGCCAGGCTCCTTATCTTCTGAGCAACCTTATCCGATACTTCTCCCCTCTCCTGCCAGCTCCTCCAGCTCCAGGTCTCCGGAAACATTGATGCGGCACTTTGCCAAGGCGCCTGAAGTTGCGAATCAGGCAGTCGGTTATCAGCCATGACAGCAAAATCATACATATCATTGCCAAGCCTTCCGCTGACAAGACAGTCCGGCTGCAGTTCCTTTACAAGATCATAAAGTTCACGGCTCTGTTCCGGAGTAAGGGAGCCCATATCGAACCACAGTTCAGACACAGGGCCATAGTCGGTGAGCAGTTCCCTGACCTGAGCCTTATTCAGTTCATGATGCTGAGGTGTTATGAAATCTGCATTATGGCTGGAAATCGGATACGCGTACGGATAATGCCAGTCGATCAGAGAGAAATAAAGGCCGAAACGGATACCGGCCTCGCGGCACGCATCTGACAGTTCCTTCACATAATCCCTGCCTGCAGGAGTAGCCTCGACGCTGTCGAAATCAGTAGTGACCGAATCGAACATGCAGAAACCGTCATGATGCTTGGATGTAAACACGATAGAGCGCATCCCCGCCTGCTTTGCAAGTGCGACGATTGCAGGAGCATCAAAATTTACCGGATCGAACTCCTCGGCTGTAGCGGCATACCAGTCACTGAAGATTCCGGCAAATGACTGTATCTGCTCGCTATATCCTCTCTTGACGGGCTCACCATCCCATACTCCACCCAGATGCGAGTAAAGTCCAAAATGGACAAACATTGAAAACTTGTCATTCTGCCATCTGTCAAAAGACTGATTATCAGAAGCATACACATTCATAGAAACCAGCATGAGCGCCACGAATGCGATAAGACGGAGGATATTTCTCATAATTTCTAAACTAACGCGAGACCAAGATACGGAATATTTCACTATTTTTGTTAGGCTATATTAAAATTCATTATTCGTATGAAAGGAAAATTTTTCGGCACATTGACACTGATAATCATTCTGGCACTTTCTGCATTCATCTTCATCAAATATTATTTTGTTTTCGGCGAGGGCGTGAAGGCTGGTGAACTTAATTTTGTCGTCTACAAAGGATATGTTTTCAAGACATACGAAGGAAGAGCCATTCAGGCAGGTTTCGGCAAGGGAAAAGGAGTGAATGCAGGCGCAATCCAGTCATATGAATTCGACTTCTCCATTGAAGACCCGTCAATTGCCGACTCACTCATGAGATGCGGCGGCAAGATGGTCGAACTTCATTACAAGGAATACTTGGGAACACTGCCATGGAGAGGAAAACAAAAATATATCGTCGATAGAATTGTGTCAGTAAGAGATTTATAATCAATACACTATGAATAGATTCATCATAATCCTGGGTACATTGTGCCTGGGATTGACTTTGTCAGCTCAGCCGGGCGTCATCAGCACAAGACCGGCAAACGACAGTAAAGGCAAGATCCTCACGACTGCCGAGACCACCCTATCCAGAGAGCTTGCGCCACATTGGTACAGCCACAGATGGGAAGAAAGCCCGCAAGCCGAGTTCCCTAAGGAATTCACAAAAGGCAAGAGTCTTTATATCGTAAAGTCCGAAGGCGACACATTGCTTGTAGCTGAGAGCGAGAATCCACAGATCACCTACGGTCAAGTGGTAAGCAGAAACGAATTCGGCATCGAAGGCGGAACATTCTGGTCACCGTCACGTGAACGTCTGGCATTCTACAGAAAGGACGAGTCCAAGGTGACGACCTTTCCGCTTCTGGACATCACATCAAGGACAGGCACGCTCCGCGAAATCAAATACCCGATGGCAGGCATGGGCTCTGAGAATGTGCAGTTGGGCATCTACAGCCTAACCGATGGAAAGACCGTATATGTAAAGGCTGACGAGTTCGGATACGACAGGTATCTGACCAACATCACCTGGACACCAGACGGAAGCAAGATACTCATCCAGGTTCTGGACAGAAGCCAGAAGCATCTGAAGCTCAACATGTACGATGCCATCACAGGAGATTTCCTCAAGACTATCCTTACAGAGGACAATGAAAAATATGTCGAGCCTCGTGACCCTGTATGGTTCCTCAAAGGCAGCAGCGACCTCTTCATTTACCGCACCGACAACCGTGACGGTTACAGGAACCTTTATCTATGCGACACAGAAGGCAACATCAGAAGATTGACAGAGACAGATGCCGACGTACAGTACGTTGCAAATGACGGCAAATACGTATGGTATACATCTGCAGAGATTTCCCCTATAGAGAACCACCTTTTCAGAATCAGCGTCAAAGCTTCTCCAAAAGGTCTCTCAAAAGCAAAGTTCGGCAAGCCGGAACAGCTTACCGTCGCAGAAGGATGGCATAACATCGAGATGAGTCCTGACCTCACTCAATATGTCGACTGCTGGAGCAACCTGACTACTCCTAGAGTAGCAGACCTCTGTTCATCAGACGGCAAAGTCATCAGGAACATCCTTACAGCAGATGACCCTACCCTAGACTACGCCTACACAGAAATCAGCCTCGGCACAGTCAAGAGTGCAGACGGTCAGTACGACAACTACTACCGACTCATCAAGCCTATCGACTTTGACCCGTCAAAGAAGTATCCTACCATAGTATATGTCTATGGAGGCCCTCATTCTCAGATGGTTACAAATACATTCCTTGCAAATCTCAGAAGATGGGAGATGCATATGGCTCAGAGAGGCTACCTTGTCTACGTTCAGGACAACAGGGGCACAGACAACAGAGGAGCAGCATTTGAGAAGGCAATCCACGGACAATGCGGTCAGGCTGAGATGGCCGACCAGATGGAAGGAGTCAAGATGCTTATGAGTCTTCCGTACGTGGACAAGGACAGGATCGGAGTGCACGGATGGAGCTACGGAGGATTCATGACCATATCACTCATCACAAACTACCCTGAAATCTTCAAGGTTGCTGTCGCAGGCGGTCCTGTGATCGACTGGAAATGGTACGAGGTGATGTATGGAGAGAGATACATGGACCATCCGGAGAGGAATCCTGAAGGTTATGCGAAGACAAGCCTCATCAGCAAGGCAAAGGATCTGAAGGGCAAACTTCTCATCTGTCAGGGCGCGATTGACCCTGTGGTCGTGTGGGAGCACAGTCTGAGTTTCGTACGTGAATGCGTGAAGAACAATGTTCAAGTGGACTATTTCCCATATCCTTGCGCCGAGCACAATGTGATGGGCAAGGACAGGATCCATCTCAACGACAAGATAACAATGTATTTCGAAGACTATTTATAGCGGAGTTCAGAGTGCTTACGCTTCTGATACGGAACAGGAGCGACGGAGGCACCGATATCGATGACGAATTCCCCGACAACAAAGGTTGCCTGCACGCCGAAGGAAAAGACTTCCGGTGTTGCAGGCATTCTTATTGCCGCCCCGCTGTTGTCCGTATCCGGATACATGACAGGCGAGTACACTGAGACAGACTGGAAATACTGATTCCATATGGTTATAGTGACAACGGATGAAGGATGGATTATGAATCCTTCTCTGGTTCCCATTCCCCAGTTGTTACCCATTATTCCAAGCTGAGCGCCATAAAGTATCCCGGACATGAAATATATTTTCTTTCCCAGCTTCAAGGTGTTTCCTATCATCATCTGTTCAGTGAGATACAATTGCGGGATATCTATATTGTTATATCCTTCAAGGGTCGAGAAGAATTTCTCGGGATGCTCAATTGCATACTCTCCGAAACCTATGCTGCCGTCAAATCCGAAAGTCGGAAGCACATATACGACCGGTCTTGGCAGAGGAGCATAGGTCCATGGCTGAAATCCGACCAGACGACTTTTCGGAATGAAAAGATCTGGAGACAGCAGATCCGGAATCGGTCGCGGAAGACTGTCAACCTGCTCCTTCTCCTGCTGAGCAAAGGCCGTCAGGCAGGAGAGAAGGAGCAGCATCATCGATATTTTACACTTCTTTAACATAACCGGGTATCAGAAAGACAAGTTCTATGCCCTCATTTCACTAAAAAGGTGTATCTTTGCCTTGATATACAAGATGATAAGAATGAAGACCGTAAAGGAAATATATAAGATAGGAAAGGGGCCGTCCAGCAGTCACACCATGGGGCCTTTCAAGGCAGTACGCAATTATCTGGAAAACCATCCGGACTGCGAACATCTGCATGTCACACTATATGGTTCGCTTGCAGCCACAGGCAAAGGCCATCTCACAGACAAGGCCATAGAAGAGGCTTACAGCACATGGAAATGGACAGACAAGGAAACCCTTGAGGCACACGACAGAAGACGAGGAGACGTGCACATCGAATGGAGGCCGAAGGAATTCCTTCAGGTACATCCGAACGGAATGAAGATAGCTTCCGTGAATCATGACGGCGACCTTTATGACAAATGGACCTATTACAGCATAGGCGGAGGAGACATCATCTGCATGGACCATCCCATCGACAACGAGGAGGAAAACGAGATATACAGCATGCACTCGATGAAGGAAATCCTGGACTGGTGCAACAGAAACGGCAAGACATTCTGGGAATATGTAGATGATACAGAAGGACAGACATACGGATTCTGGGAATACATCGAGCTTGTATGGAAGGTGATGCAGGACGCCGTTCAGAGGGGTATAGATCAGGAAGGCGCACTCCCCGGACCTCTGGGACTACGCCGAAAGGCAGCAAGCTATTATGTAAGAGCTGAAGGATACGGAGATGTTCTCCGCACAAGAGGACTTATATTTTCATATGCTCTTGCAGTGAGTGAAGAGAATGCGTGCGGAGGTACCATTGTAACGGCACCCACATGCGGCTCATGCGGAGTGATTCCCGGCGTATTATACCACCTGAAGAAGGTCTATGGTTTCAGCGACCAGAGAATAGTCAGAGCGTTGGCTACAGCCGGCCTTATCGGCAACATAGTCAAGTATAATGCATCTGTCTCAGGGGCTGAAGTCGGATGCCAGGGAGAGGTGGGAGTTGCCTGCGCAATGGCTGCAGCTGCAGCGACACAGCTTATGGGCGGTACTCCGTCACAGATAGAATATGCCGCAGAAATGGGCTTGGAGCACCATCTCGGCCTGACCTGCGACCCGGTATGCGGTCTGGTGCAGATTCCATGCATCGAGAGAAATGCATACGCAGCAGCCCGTGCATTGGACGCCAGCATATATGCTCTGTACACTGACGGAAGGCATCGCGTGTCATTCGATCAGGCTGTAAGAGTAATGAAGGAGACAGGTAAGGATCTTCCTTCACTGTACAAGGAAACCAGCGAGGGAGGCCTTGCAAAAGAATTTGAATAATGTCAAAGAGAAAATTCGATACCTGTTTCTTTGAAAGATACGCCAAGGCTACACTGGAGACGCTTCTTGGTGAGGAATATTCTGCCTTGGTAAACGAAGACAGACCGGACCTTCAGATGGAGGACCGTTCGCTGGGCATCGAGGTCACAAGGGCTATGGAGCCTCGCAAGGATGTAGCTCAGAACCTTCTACGGGAAATGGCAGGCCTGAAGGTTGAGGAAGACGACCGCGAAGATGTAGACAGGATTCTTGCTTCAGGATATGGATATGGTCTTCAGGATGGCAAATACATAGGACACCTTGAGTACGACTACTGGAATCTGGCCCTCCCTCTTCGCCGAATCATTGCAAGCAAGATCGAGAAGGTAGGCGCGGGATTCTATGGGGATTTCAAGGAATACGGGCTGTACATCTTCTGCAAGGACAATCTTTCGGAAGAGGAAGTGATTCTTACCATGGAATATGCAAGCGACCTTCAACGACACCTCGATATCACATACTCAAAGATTTACCTTTCTTTGATCGACAAGCTGTATGTCTGCGATCTTTCAGACGTGGACCGTCTGCAGCACAAGACACACTGCACTTCCTACGACATCAGCAGAAAGATGTGCAAGGAATTCTTCATCAAGTCATTATAATTTATGCAAGATAATATATCCAGACGTCGGGGACTGCTTGCACTCAGTCCGCTTCTTGTTTTTGTGTGCATCTATCTCCTGTCATCCATTGTGGCTAAGGATTTCTATGCCGTGCCTGTTGCATCAGCCTTCCTGATTGCATCAGTATACGCAATGCTGATAAGCCGAGGTGAGACGCTGGAGAAGAGAATCGAGGCTTTCTCGAAAGGTGCAGGCAACAAGAGCGTGCTGCTGATGATATGGATATTCATTATGGCCGGAGCATTTGCTTCTACAGCCAAGGCAATCGGAGCGATCGATGCCACAGTCAATCTCGCAATGGCCATTCTTCCAGGAAAATTCATCTTTGCAGGACTGTTTCTTGCGGCCTGCTTCATTTCCATGTCGATAGGCACAAGCGTGGGAACGATTGTCGCCCTCGTACCGATTGCATCCGGCATTGCATCCCAGCTTCAGGCAGGTGGCGCAACAGGATTCACATGCGAACCGGCATTCATCACTGCCATCATAGTGGGAGGAGCATTCTTCGGAGACAATCTCTCATTCATCTCTGACACCACCATTGCCGCAACCAGAACCCAGGGCTGTTCGATGAGAGACAAGTTCAAGGCAAACTTCAGGATTGTATGGCCGGCTGCCCTGATCATATGTATTCTCTACATATTCCTCGGATCATCAGTTACATTCATTCCGGAACACGGTCACATCGACTGGCATCTGCTTATTCCATATATCCTTGTCATAGCTCTTGCGCTTTCCGGAGTGAACGTACTTGCCGTCCTTGCAATAGGAATCGGCATCAATGCCATTCTCGGATTGGGGTTCTGTGGTCTAAGCTGGACAGGCCTTCTCAAAGGCATAGGCGAAGGAATCGCCGGAATGGGCGACCTTATAATCGTAACCCTCCTTGCAGGCGGAATGCTTGAACTGATCCGCATCAATGGCGGCATAGATTGGATTGTCGGCGCCATGACCCGCAATATAAAAGGAAAGCGCGGCGCTGAACTGAGCATCGCCGCACTGGTATCCTTTGCAAATATGTGTACTGCCAACAATACGATCGCCATCATCACTGTCGGAGGAATCTCAAGCGACATCTCCAGGAGATTCGGTCTGGACCCGCGAAGGGTGGCAAGTATTCTTGACACCTTCTCCTGTATGGTTCAGGGAATCATCCCTTACGGAGCCCAGCTGCTTCTGGCCTCAGGACTTACTGATGTACCCGTATTCTCAATCAGCTCCTACCTCTACTACCCTCTTGTGATGGGCGTCTGCTCGCTTCTGGCAATCCTCATCAGAAAATCCTAGAGATTTGCTGTCTTGGAAGCTACCTCGCCGGCAACCTTTGCGTAGTTCTCTGTGCTGTCGGCAAAGAGGATTCCGCGTGAAGAGTTGATGAGAAGTCCTCCGTGGTCATTCGATCCGTTAGCGATCACCTCCTCAGCCGATCCGCCCTGCGCTCCTACTCCAGGAACGAGGAAGAAGTTGTCCGGACAGAAGCTACGGAGTTCCTGAAGCTTGTCAGCCTTGGTCGCTCCTACGACAAACATCATATTGTCAGGTGTAGATATCTCCATCATTTCCTCCATGACTGCCTGATAGAGCGGCTTGCCGTCTTTCTGAGCATTCTGGAACTGGTATGCTGATGCATTTGAGGTAAGCGCAAGAACGATTGCCCATTTGTCCTTGTACTCAAGGAACGGAGTCACGCTGTCCGCTCCCATATACGGAGCGATTGTCACTGCATCAAAGTCCATCTCCTCAAAGAAAGCCTTTGCGTACATCTTGGCGGTATTTCCGATATCTCCTCTCTTTGCGTCTGCGATGAGGAAGATTTCAGGATACTTGCTGCGGATGTAGTCAACAGTTGCATCAAGAGCTCTCATGCCATCAATTCCGTAGCACTCGTAGAATGCCAGATTCGGCTTGTAAGCCACACAATGTGCTGCAGTAGCATCCACTATTGCCTTGTTGAACTCGATGATCGAGCGTGCCTTACCCTTATAGAGTTCTCCTTTGAGAGCAAGTTCGCCACGGTTAGCCAATGCCTTCACATGCTCAGGCATCTTATTGAAATCAACGTCCAGACCTACGCAAAGCATGCTTTTCTTTGCCTGTATCTGCTGGTATAGTTCTTTTCTGTTCATAATATGTTATTGATGTACAATGCGGAGTATGAATTAATAGTACCTGTAAAACAATGCAATGGCCTCCATTCCGGCGAAGAGCTGCTTCAGGAGGTAGCTTTCGTTTGGAGAGTGAATGGTGTCACGTTCAAGTCCGAAGCCCATCAGAAGCGGATCGATCTCAAGTATTCTCTGAAGATCCGCAAGGATAGGAATAGAACCGCCTCCGCGAGACGGAACAGGCTCAATGCCATAGACCTCTGTCATAGCCTTCTCTGCAGCCTTGTATGCCGGAGATGAGATCGGAATAAGGAATCCGTCTCCACCATGATGAGGCTTTACCTCAACCTTCACATAGTCAGGAGCGATAGCCTTGAAATGCTCGCTGAAAAGTCTTGTGATGGTTTCACTGTCCTGATTAGGAACAAGTCTCATTGATATCTTTGCATGCGCAACTGAAGGAAGCACAGTCTTCGCGCCTTCACCTGTGTAGCCTCCCCAGATGCCGTTCACATCCAGACATGGACGGATGCCGGTCCTCTCAAGAGTGCTGTATCCAGCCTCACCCTTGACCTCCTTGATATCAAGGAATTCCTTATATTCTTCCATATCGAAAGGAGCCCTTGAAAGCTTAGCTCTGTCTTCTGCCGAAAGTTCAACTACATCATCGTAGAATCCCTTCACAGTAATATGGCCATCCTTGTCGATGAGCGACGAAATCATATCGCAGAGCACATTGATCGGATTAGCGACAGCACCACCGTAATGTCCTGAATGAAGATCCTTGTTAGGACCTGTCACCTTGACCTCCACATATGAGAGTCCACGCATTCCGCAGTTGATCGAAGGCACTGATTCTGAGATCATTGTGGTATCAGACACAAGAATGATGTCTGCCTTGAGCATATCCTTGTTTGCCTTTGCCCAGGCAGCAAGCGAAGGGCTTCCGATCTCCTCCTCACCTTCGAGTATGAACTTCACGTTATGCTTCAGACCGCCCTCACGAACGAGGAATTCAAATGCCTTGATATGCATGAACAGCTGTCCCTTGTCATCATTTGCTCCACGGGCATAGATGGCTCCGTCACGAATCTCCGGCTCGAACGGATCCGAATGCCAAAGCTCGATAGGATCGACAGGCTGCACATCATAATGTCCATATACAAGAACTGTAGGAAGCGATGGATCAACAACCTTCTGACCGAACACTACCGGATGACCGGTTGTAGGATAAACCGCAGCCTCATCAGCACCTGCCTCAAGCAGAAGTTCCACAAGCCTGTCAGCACAGCGCTGCATGTCCGGCTTATGCTGTTCCAAAGAACTCACAGAGGGGATTCTCAGCAGCGAGAACAGTTCCTCGAAGAACCTCTCCTTATGGGTTTCGATATAATTCTTCATAAAAATCAAAGTTTAATCCTACAAATATACAGAAACTTTTTCTGTCCTCACATACCGTTCTGCAGAATATAGCCGCAAATTCATGTCACCCAGATTACTGAATCGCTATTTCTTTCGGAAGAAAGAGAGTATTATTGAGAGAAAACAGATTGTTGGTGCTGCAGAATAGTCATACATACAGTGCGCAGAAGTTGGGGCATACATACAGCGTACTGAAGTTGCAAGAAAACACGAAAAAACCGCAACAGAATCACTTCTATTGCGGTTTCGTCGTGGTGCCACCGGGAATCGAACCAGGGACACAAGGATTTTCAGTCCTTTGCTCTACCAACTGAGCTATGGCACCAGATTTTGTTTAGAACTACCCTATCTTTCGATTGGGATTGCAAAGGTAGACATTATTTTTTAATCTGCAAACTTTTCTTCAATTATTTTCTAATTTATGATAATAATTTATTCTTAGCGGTCTCGAATAAAATGTTTATCTTCGCAGTTGCTATGGAATGCAGGACTTACATATCAGTTATTCTGCCGCTCAGACTTGAGTGGGAGCCCTGCTATTTCATTACAGATGAACTGATGCCGGGACCGGCTCAAGGAGGAGTGGCCAAAGTCAGCCCATATGATGAAGAAAACTCCACTGAACAGAAAAGTTCAGTGATGGAACAGAGTTGTTCTACCACACACAACTCACTGATAGGCAAAAGGGTAAAGGTAAACTTCTCCGGAAAGGAATATATCGGTGTCATTAGCGCCACTGATATAACTCCAGACACTGAAATCTCAAAGATAAAGTCTGTAAAGGCATTTGAAGATGGACTTGGAGACATACTGCCAGAGGAAATCGAACTTTGGAGAAGGATAGCGGATTATTATCTCTGCACTGTAGGTGAGGTCTATAAGGCAGCATATCCAATCGGAAAGATCGATCTTGAAGAATCGCGTGCTATAGCGAAACAGAAAGCAGAGGAAAGAAAGAATAAGCAGAGAGAAGCACTGAAGATCCGCATAGAAAGACTTGATGCAAGAATCTCCAGGAAAAGAGATCTGCTGTCAAAAGCAAAAAAAGAAAGCACTAAAGAGGCTTACACTCAGGACATCGAGCGTCTGGAACGTGAAATTGCATTCTTCAGATCGACATTGGGCCATATGGAACCTGAGGAGAGCAGTGTACTGAAGTCATCGGAAAACATTGCGACATCCAATGGAGAACAGATAGACATTCCGTCAGATATCAACGGCATCAGAACAGCCAAGAGTCCTAGCCTGACATCAGCTCAGTCAAATGCAGCAGAAGAGATTAAAAGAGGGTTCGCCTGTGCAAAACCTGTCCTTCTGAACGGAGTGACAGGATCTGGAAAGACTGAGATATACATCAGTCTTGCCCTCGAGGCAATGAAGCAAGGCAGGAATGTCCTGTACCTTGTGCCGGAAATCTCTCTCAGCAGACAGCTCGAAGAACGTCTTGAAGCGTATTTCGGAGACTGCCTGATGTCATTCCATTCAAGGGAAACGGCAGCAAGCAAACGCAATACTGCCGAAAAGATCAGAGAGCTTAAAGACAGAAAAGATAATTATATAGTACTTGGCACCCGATCATCTCTTTTTCTTCCACATCACAATCTCGGACTCATAATAGTAGACGAGGAGCACGACACATCATATAAGCAGGACTCCCCTGCCCCAAGATATAACGGAAGAGATACAGCACTGATTCTCAGTCTGATACACAAGAGCAACATAATCCTCGGTTCTGCAACGCCATCGCTTGAGGAGCTGTATAACTGCAATACTGGAAGACACGTCCCAGTGTTCCTTACCGAGAGGTTCCACGGCTCGGATGACTCTGCGATAGAGATCATCGACACACGTGCGGAAAGGAGAAAGAACGGAATGAAGGGCAATTTCTCACGTAAACTGATTGCTCATATAGAGGACACCATCAGCAAAGGGGAACAGGTAATAATCCTGAGAGCCAGACGCTCATGGGCTCCTGTAATGCAATGCGAGAGCTGCGGAGAAATACAGAAATGTCCGCACTGCAACGTGGCAATGAGTCTACACATGGGATCATCCACACAGCCTCATGCGGGCAGGATGATCTGTCACTGGTGCGGATATAAGGCTGAATACACCGGGCACTGCAATAAATGCGGAGGCGCACTCGCATCCTTCGGAGCAGGCACACAGAAAATCGAGGAAGAGGCAGCAACGCTATTCCCTACTGCCCGGATTGCAAGACTGGACAGCGACACCGTACAGAACAGAAACTTTGAGAGGAAGACCATCAAGGAGTTCAGTGAGGGAAGAATCGACATACTGATCGGCACGCAGATCGTGACTAAAGGTTTCGACTTCAGCAAACTGAGCCTTGTTGCAGTAATAGCGGCAGACAGCCTGCTTGGTGTGCAGGATTTCCGTGCAGACGAGAAGGCACTCCAGTTGCTGCAACAGCTGAGAGGAAGATGCGGAAGGCGTTCGGAAAGAGGTAAGTTTGTCATTCAGACCGCACAGCCGGAGCACCCTATATATACGAATCTAAGCAACAGCAGACCTGAAGGATTCAGACTTGACCTGATGCAGGAGAGACAGGATTTTGGCTACCCGCCATACTCCCGCATAATTGAGATCGAGGTAAAGGACAGTTTTGAGGACAGGGCAGAGAGGATGGCTGGTAAACTAAGGCGTAAGTTGGGCGGCCTCAACATTACCGGTCCTTACAAGCCATCAGTCAGCAAGGTTGCAGACAAGCATATACAGATGCTCAGAATAAGTCTCGCCAAAGACCGGAATCTGACAAGGCACAAGGAGAAAATCAGGAGTACCATCCAGAGTTTCGAAAAGGAAAACAGATACGACGGCCACATCACCCTGAATGTCGACCCATCATAAATATTCCGTATATTTGCAGCCCGGCGACATGAAACTGGCACGAAAAGGACGAAAACGTGTCTGAGACACAGGGAAACATCCAAAACTGACACGAAAAACACGAAAATGTGTCTGAAACACAGGGAAATACCCGAAACTGACACGAAAAGGACGAAAATGTGTCTGGAACACAGGATAACACCCAAAACTGACACGAAAAGGACAAAAACGTGTCTGAGACACAGGGAAACACTCGAAACTGACACGAAAAGGACAAAAACGTGTCTGAGGCACAGGGAAACACTCGAAACTGACACGAAAAGGACGAAAACGTGTCTGAGACATAGGGAAACACC
>ERZ808026.61-NODE-61-length-19187-cov-4.064469_pt1 | contig 19187 bp, 15 predicted proteins | sample MGYA00380182_ERZ808026 | MGnify/ENA primary metagenome ERZ808026 (study PRJEB31490, sample SAMN06133376) | cow dung metagenome | isolation source: H9 | host: cow | place: China: Chengdu | collected 2015-05 ... | reverse complement strand
TATTCGACAACCTTATCATTTAAGACGGGCAGTGTTCCCGGCAAGCCCATACATACCGGACAGGTATGGCTGTTAGGTTCTGCTCCAAAGCTTGTTTCACAATTGCAGAAAATCTTTGTTTTTGTTTTGAGTTCGACATGAACCTCAAGACCTATTACCATTTCATACTCTTTAGCCATTACTTTGACACCTCCTCTAAAACAGCAGCAGCTCTGTACAGCATCTTTTCGGAAAATGCAGGACCTATAAGCTGTGCTCCTACGGGCATATTTCCTTCACCCCTGCCGCACGGTACGCTGATTGCAGGAACACCCGCGATATTAACCGGAACACTATAAGCATCTCCCATATACATTTCAAGCGGATTTTTACTTTTCTCACCAAGCTTATATGCAACAGTAGGTGCTACGGGCGATAAAATGAAATCACACTTTTTAAAGCTGTTTTCAAAGTCATTCATTACAATACTTCTGATTTGCAATGCTTTTTTATAATACGCATCATAATATCCCGATGAAAGAGCAAAGGTTCCAAGCATAATTCTCCTTTTAACCTCTTTTCCAAAGCCTTCACTGCGGCTCTTTTTGTAAAGGTCATGGATATTCTCAAAGCAGTCTGTTCTGTATCCATAACGAACTCCATCAAAACGGGATAAGTTTGACGAAGCTTCTGCAGAAGAAATAATATAGTAAGCCGCAAGTGCGTTATCAATTGACGGCATTGAAATATCTACGATTTCTGCGCCCTCGTTTTTCATTCGCTCCGCTGCTTCAAATACAGCAGTTTTAACATCGTGTGAAATACCCTCACCAAAAAATTCTTTAGGCAGTCCGATTTTCATTCCCTTTATACCTTTTCCAATATCCCCGGTAAAATCGTCCTGACTTTTACAAATGTTGGTAGCATCTCTTTTGTCTGCGCAGGAAATTGCATTTAAAACAATGGCATTGTCTTTTACGGTAGAAGTAAGCGGACCAATCTGATCGAGTGATGATGCAAACGCAACAAGTCCGTATCGTGATACCGTTCCGTATGTCGGTTTCATACCTACAACACCGCAAAATGATGCAGGCTGACGGATGGAACCACCTGTATCAGAGCCAAGAGTAAATGCCGCTTCCTTTGCCGCAACACAGGCAGCACTTCCACCCGAGCTTCCGCCCGGCACACGGGTAATATCAGCCGGATTTTTCGTTGTCTTAAATGCTGAGTTTTCCGTTGTAGAACCCATTGCAAACTCGTCCATATTAAGTTTTCCAAGAATAACTACATCTGCCTTTTTCAGCTCTTCTATAACGCACGCATCATACGGAGGAATGTAGTTTTCGAGCATTTTTGAAGCACAGGTTGTTTTTACTCCTTTTGTACAAATGTTATCTTTGATTGCACATGGAATACCGGCAAGCGGTTCAAGGCTTTCGCCGGAGAGTCTCTTTTTATCAACCGCTTCTGCCTTTTTAAGTGCGGTTTCAAAGTCGGTTGTAATATAAGCTCCTATCTCGGAATCTGTATTTTCTATTTGAGCAATATAAGCATCTGTAAGTTCTCTGGATGAATATTCACCTTTCTTTAGCGATTCTATATGCTCCGAAACACTTCTTTTTATTAAATCTAAACTCATAATTCTGCCCTCCGTCTTAATTTTCTACCACACGGGGAACTGTGATATATCCGTCTGTTTTTGTTGGAGAAGCTGCAAGAAGCTCATCTCTCTCCACATTATGAATAATTACTTCATCATCGTGAAAAACATTGCTTATCGGAATAAGATGTTCCTTCGCCTTTATATTTGATGTATCAACCCTTGTGATTGTATCTGCAAATGCTATGATAGAATTCATATCCTCTGCGTAGCTTATTTTATCTTCATCTGTAAGGTACAGACATGCAAGGTTTGCTATATTTTCAACATCAATTGTGATTTCTTTTTCTTTCTTTTGTTCCGGCAATGCAGAATTTTCTTCCGCCTGTACAGCTTCTGTAAGACCAAGTACATCAAGCTGAGCTTTATCTACAAAATCAGGTGCTCCGGTAAGGGGACAAGACGCATCCTTAATCTTCGGAAAAGCAATAATATCACGAAGAGAATCGGCGCCAACCATAAGCATTACAAAACGGTCAAGTCCAAATGCAAAACCGCCGTGCGGTGGAGTTCCGTATCTGAAAGCATTTACCATAAATCCAAAACGCTCATCAATTGTCTTTTTGTCAAACCCCAAGGCTTCAAACATTTTCTCCTGCACACGTCTGTCGTGAATTCTGATTGAACCTGAACCAAGCTCGATTCCGTTAAGCACTACATCGTATGCTTGTGCCCTCACTCTTCCGGGAGCTGTCGTAAGATACTGTAAATCCTCCGGATATGGCATTGTAAACGGATGATGTGTCGCAACATATCTATTTTCCGCTTCGGAATATTCAAACTGCGGAAAATCAATTACAAACAGGAATTTATAATCATTTTTTCTGCGCAGTCCAAGCATATCACCCAAATCAAGTCTGAGTCCGCCAAGCGTTCTTCTCACAACATCAAGCTTATCAGCACAAAACAGTATAAAGTCACCGGGCTTTGCTTTGACAGCATCAAGCAATTCTTTCATTTCATCTTCAGTAAAATATTTTGTGAGAATAGAATATATTTCTCCGTTTTGCTTATATGCAATCCATGCCATACCCTTTGCACCGTAGCCCATTGCTTTTTCGGTTAAATTCTCAATGGTTGAACGTGTAAAGTCTGCCTGTCCGGTTACACATATCGCTCTTACATAGCCACCGCTTTGTGCAACCTTTTTAAACACGCTGAAGGAACATTTTTTTGCAATATCCGTAACATCAACAATCGGCAACTCAAATCTGATATCAGGCTTATCCGAGCCATATACATCCATCGCTTCCTGCCAGGTCAGGCGCGGAAAGTCATAATGTATTTCCTTTCCCGTTGTCTCTTTATAGATATACTTAAACATTTTTTCAAGATGATTTAAGATATCTTCCTGTTCTACAAAAGACATTTCCATATCAACCTGCGTAAATTCAGGCTGACGGTCTGCTCGTAGGTCTTCATCACGGAAGCATCTCGCAACCTGATAATATTTATCAACACCACCAACCATCAAAAGCTGTTTGAATATTTGAGGCGATTGAGGAAGTGCATAAAATGTTCCCGGATTCACACGGCTCGGCACAAGATAATCTCTTGCTCCTTCCGGTGTTGATTTTGTAAGCATAGGTGTTTCAACATATAGAAACCCGTTATTATCAAGATAGTCCGATGCAGCCTTTTGAACTTTATATCTGAATTTCAGATTGTTATAAAGCTCCGGTCTGCGAATATCCAAAAATCTGTATTTCAATCGAAGCTCTTCACGAACTTTACTTCCGTCATCAATCGAATATGGTAAACTGTCCGCCTGTGAAATAAGTTCAATTTTATCTGCAGCAAGTTCTATTGTTCCGGTAGCAATCTTTAGGTTAATTGTTTCTTCGTCTCTTTCTCTGACCGTGCCTTTTATAGACACTACCGACTGCAAACGCAGCCTTTCGATTAAGCTAAACTCATCAGCGCTCACTTTACCTTCATCCACAACAACCTGTAAAACGCCTTCACGGTCACGAAGATCAATAAATATGATTCCGCCCATATCACGCTTCGTAAGAACCCACCCCGAACATATCTGCTGCGTTCCTATGTGTTCAGGTCTTAAAAGGCCACAATATTCTGTTCTCTTCATAGATTTATTCCTCCTGAATCTTTACTTATATGCTGTGCCGTGAAATGGATTTGTAAACGCACAAAAGGTGTCACCTAAGTAACAACCCCTATAGAACACAGTCATATTTTTAAATATTCAGCATTCTACAGGGCGATTGCTGTACTCGCGGTGCCACCTGTATTTTTTCTCATTAACATTGCCGATTGACGCACGGCATACGGCGCACCTACTAAAATTTCTTCTTTCAGATTGCAGCTCGAAAAGTGTTATTCATACGGGACCGGGACATGGCTTCCACCATCCCATGCTCGCTATACCCGGCTTATCCGTATTACTTCTCTTTTCTCAAACGCTTTTAACTTTTAAGTTTTTATCAATCGTGAGTCGTTGTATTCTGATTGTACTCACTTGCCGGTTTTTCATCTCTGTCAAGAAATGCTTTCTCATAAAGCGGATCAATCTCCGGTGTCCTGACCTGCATTTTAGGAAGTAAATCAGTAAAATCTATACTCTTTACAAAGTTTTCAGTTTGCTTTTTATCTGCCATACAAATCGCTCCTTTCATCTAATTATCTAACACCGAAAAGCAATTCTCCGTATGTTGGGAACGGCCAATATTTTTCTGCTGTAATGACCTCCGCCTCATCACAAGCTACTCGGAGTTCGCTCATTTTCGGAAGTAATTCATCACGAATCATATATCCTTCCTGCTCAACATTTGCACTGTCAGAGAGCTTGCAGAGAACTTTATCGAGTTCATCACATTTTTCAAAAATCTGACCTGAAAGGAGAGAAAGCTTTCTGACTGTTCCGGTTTCATATACGCATGAAACTTCTGCATCAAGAGCCTTTTTCTTTCCTGCTGCTGATGCGATGAATGCGGTATATTCTTCAATTGCAGGCAAGATTTCCTTCTTAGCCATCTGAGACATAGTGTTAGCTTCGATTGTAACCGTCTTACAGTAGTTTTCCAAAGTGATTTCACATCGAGATTTAAGTTCTGCCTCTGAAAATACCTTATGGCTTGTAAGCATATCCACATTTTTCTTGTCGAGCAAATGCGGAATAGCATCCGGTGTTGTGCGAAGGTTCAAAAGACCTCTCTTTTCTGTGGCTTCCTTAATCCATTCATCATCGTAGCCGTTGCCGTTGAAAATGATACGCTTATGGTCTTTGATTGTTTTCTTAATCATTTCGTGGAGTGCGGTTTCAAAGTCATCTGCATTTTCAAGCCTGTCAGCATAAATCTTAAGGCTTTCTGCAACAGCAGCGTTAAGCATAATATTTGCACAAGCGATACTATTTGAAGAACCGAGCATACGGAATTCAAACTTATTACCGGTAAATGCAAATGGTGATGTTCTGTTTCTATCGGTTGTATCACGGTTAAACTTAGGAAGTACATCCACTCCAAGCTTCATCTGTGTCTTCTCTGCACCCTTATACGGTGTATCTGTTTCAATTGCTTCCAAAACTGCATTCAGTTCATCGCCAAGGAACATAGAAACAACAGCCGGCGGTGCTTCATTTGCACCAAGTCTATGGTCATTTCCGGCAGTTGCAACCGAAATACGGAGTAAATCCTGATAATCGTCAACAGCCTTGATTACTGCGCAAAGGAACAGCAAGAATTGTGCGTTTTCATACGGCGTTTCACCGGGAGACAGAAGATTTACACCTGTGTCAGTTGCCATAGACCAGTTGTTGTGTTTACCACTTCCATTTACGCCTGCAAACGGCTTTTCGTGAAGCAAGCACACAAGACCGTGACGTGCAGCTACCTTTTGCATGATTTCCATTGTGAGCTGGTTATGGTCGGTTGCAATATTTGTTGTTGTATAAATTGGCGCGAGCTCATGCTGTGCCGGTGCAACCTCATTATGCTGAGTCTTTGCAAGGATTCCGAGCTTCCAGAGTTCTTCATTGAGTTCCGTCATATATGCTTCTACTCTCGGCTTGATTACACCGAAGTAATGGTCATCCATTTCCTGACCTTTCGGAGGTTTTGCACCAAAGAGTGTTCTGCCTGTATAAATCAAATCCTTACGCTTTTCAAACATTTCCTTGGGAACAAGGAAATATTCTTGTTCCGGACCGACAGAGGTATGAACATACTTAGCCTCTGTTCCAAAAAGCTTCAGAATACGAAGTGCCTGCTTATTTAACGCTTCCATTGAACGGAGAAGTGGTGTCTTTTTATCAAGGGCTTCGCCGCCGTATGAACAAAAAGCTGTAGGAATACAAAGTGTTTTCCCTTTTATGAAGGCATATGATGTGGGATCCCACGCAGTATATCCTCTTGCTTCAAAAGTTGCACGTAATCCGCCTGAAGGAAAGCTTGAAGCATCCGGTTCTCCTTTGATAAGCTCTTTTCCCGAAAAATCCATAATAACTCTGCCATCAGGTGAAGGAGAAATAAAACTGTCATGCTTTTCGGCAGTTATACCTGTAAGAGGCTGGAACCAATGTGTATAATGTGTGGCTCCGTTTTCAACTGCCCATTCTTTCATGGCATCCGCAACGGCATTGGCTACATTTGAGTCAAGCTGCGCTCCTTCATCAATTGTCTTCTTCAGTGAGTTGTACACCTTTGATGAAAGTTTAGATTTCATAACTCTGTCATCAAAAACTAAGCTTCCAAAATAATCCGGTACGGTTTTCATAGTAAAACATCTCCTTATAAACAGCAAAAGACACCTTCAATGTAAAAATTCTCACATTAAAGACGCCTTTGCCTTTTTACTTATATTTATTTATTTTTTAGTATTAAACAATACCCTGTGCATTCATTGCATCTACTACTTTTTCAAAACCTGCAATATTTGCACCTGCCACATAGTTTCCGGGGAATCCGTAACGCTTTGCGGCATCATCAATGTTGTCGAAAAGATTAACCATAATATCTTTAAGCTTTGAATCAACCTTTTCGAAGGACCAACTGAGTCTTTCACTATTCTGACTCATCTCCAATGCTGAAGTTGCTACACCACCTGCATTTGCAGCTTTACCGGGTGCAAAGAGCACTCCGTTTTCCTGAAGGTATTTTGTCGCATCAGCAGTTGTTGGCATATTTGCACCTTCTGCAACTGCGATTACACCATTTTTAACCAAGGTCTTTGCATCATCAAGTTCAAGCTCGTTCTGTGTTGCACAAGGAAGCGCAATATCCGCTTTGATGCTCCAAACACCCTTACCTTCGTGATACTCGGAATTCGGTCTGTAGTTCTTATATTCGGTAAGTCTCTGTCTCTTTACTTCCTTGATTTCTTTAAGAGCAGCAACATCAATACCGTCAGGATCATATACCCAGCCGTTTGAATCGGATACTGTAACAACCTTTGCACCGAGCTGTTGTGCTTTCTCCACAGCATAAATTGCAACATTACCGCTTCCTGAAACGACTACGGTTTTTCCTTTGATATCCTTTCCGTTTTTCTTAAGCATTTCATCGGTAAGATACAAAAGACCATAACCGGTTGCTTCTGTTCTCGCAAGTGAACCGCCATATGAAAGACCTTTTCCTGTAAGAACGCCTTCAAACAAGCCTCTGAGCTTTTTATACTGTCCGAACATATATCCGATTTCTCTTGCACCTGTACCAATATCTCCGGCAGGAACATCAGTATCAGCACCGATATATTTACAAAGCTCACTCATAAAGCTTTGGCAAAATGCCATAATCTCTCTGTCAGATTTTCCTTTGGGATTGAAATCACTGCCTCCCTTACCGCCGCCAATCGGAAGCCCGGTAAGTGAATTTTTGAAAATCTGCTCAAATCCTAAGAACTTAATGATTCCGATATTAACTGACGGATGAAGTCTCAAGCCGCCTTTGTATGGACCGATTGCACTGTTAAACTGTACACGGTATCCGGTATTAACCTGAACATCACCATTATCATCAATCCACGGTACCCTGAATTTGATTTGTCTTTCAGGATTAACGAGTCTTTCAAGCAGTGCATCTCTTCTATACGCTGCCTCATTTGCGTCAACAACAGGTCTGATTGAGTCAAGAACTTCACGAACCGCCTGATGGAATTCCGGTTCATTAGGATTTTCTCTTTCAACCCTTTCGATTACTTCATCTACATACGACATTTTTTGTTCCTCCTTTAGCAGCGAAAAGAAAAAAAGCGCCTCCAAGAGTATAGAAATACTCTTAAAGACGCCATTGCCTTATCTCCACAAACTCATATTATATTGTTAAAACAAAAGAAGCGTCCTCGAGAACCGAATCTCGAAGACGCCTTTGCCTTCAACTGCACACATTATACACCCAATTTTTTTATTTGTCAACCCTTTTTTTGAATTTTTTACTAAAAAACTTTCAGATATTTGGTAAATTTGCGTTTTTCTCTTGACAAATTTGAAATTTTAGTATATAATGGTTGCAAATGAGCAAAGACGTTCATTCATTTAGAAGAATTTTCTTCTAAGTGAGTGACGTCTTTTTTTGTTTATTTATTCGTTTTATTATTTGCATGAAAGGACGTGGACCTATGAACACAGAAGGTCAGGTACGAATCCCTTCCGGATGTGCAATTGCTGCAGTTATATCTAAAGAAGGAAATCGCATGACGGGTGAAAAAATAATAGAAGCTATGAAACCTATGCATGACCGCAGCAACGGTCTCGGCGGTGGTTTTGCCGCTTATGGCATATACCCCGAATATAAAGAGTTTTACGCGCTTCACTTTTTCTTTAATGACCGCACCACCCGAAAGGACTGTGAAAAATTTTTAAAGGAAAGATTTGAAATTGTCAAATCCGAAATTCTCCCTACACGGAAAATTCCCCAAATTACGGACGAGCCTGTTATATGGAGATATTTTGTAGCACCATTAAAATCTGTACTTCTCTCCATGCAGCTTGATGAAAACGAGTTCGTTGCAAGAACTGTAATGAAAATAAATACAGAAATGCCCGGAGCATACGTATTTTCAAGCGGTAAAAATATGGGAACATTCAAGGCGGTAGGTTTTCCGGAGGATGTCGGTGTGTTTTATAAGCTTGATGAATACGAAGGCTATTCGTGGACAGCACACGGTCGTTATCCTACCAATACTCCCGGTTGGTGGGGCGGTGCTCATCCGTTTACACTTCTTGATTATTCAATAGTACATAATGGTGAAATATCATCCTATGATGCTAACCGCCGTTTTATAGAAATGTTTGGATACAAGTGTACACTCCAGACCGATACAGAGGTTATTACATATATAATGGATTATCTGCTCCGCAGACAAGGGCTATCACTTGGCGAAGCCGCAAGTGTTATTGCTGCACCATTCTGGAGCACTATAGAAAATAAGACAGATTTTGAGGATAAAGAAAAACATATTTATCTTCGTACACTGTTTCCGAGTCTCCTGATTACAGGACCGTTTTCTATTGTGTTTGGTTTTAACGGAGGACTTATGGCTCTTAATGACCGCTTGAAGCTCCGCAGTATGGTAGTCGGTGAAAAAGACGACAAAGTATTTATTGCAAGCGAAGAAGCCGCTATCCGTGTAATGGAACCTGATGCTGAAAACATTTGGGCACCTGCCGGCGGAGAACCTGTTATCATCAAAATGGAGGAAGGTGTTAAGTTATGAGCGTAGAATTTATCTATCCTGAATTTGAAGTTATAAGAAATCAGAATCGCTGTATCGGCTGCCGTGTCTGTGAAAGACAATGTGCAAATGAAGTACATACATACGATGAAGAAAACAAAATGCTCATAAGTGACGAAACCAAATGTGTAAACTGTCAGCGTTGTGTTTCTCTTTGCCCTACAAGAGCGTTAAAAATTGTTAAAAGCGACTGCACACTTCGTGAAAATGCAAACTGGCAGAATGATACCATTAAAGAAATATATAAGCAGGCTTCAAGCGGCGGTGTTCTGCTTTCATCTATGGGTAATCCCAAACCACTTCCGGTATATTGGGATAAAATCCTGATTAACGCATCTCAGGTAACAAACCCTCCTATTGATCCGCTCCGTGAACCAATGGAAACCCGTGTTTTCCTTGGCAAAAAGCCCGAAAAGATTCAGCGAGATGAAAACGGGAAGTTAAAGTGCGAGTTACCTCCTCAGCTTGAGCTTTCAATGCCGGTTATGTTCTCCGCAATGAGCTACGGTTCTATCAGCTATAACGCACATGAATCTTTGGCAAGAGCCGCTACCGAGCTTGGTATTTTATATAACACAGGAGAGGGCGGTTTGCACGAGGATTTCTATTGTTACGGAGAAAATACAATTGTTCAGGTAGCCTCCGGTCGTTTCGGTGTTCACAAGGATTACTTAGAGGCAGGTGCAGCCGTTGAAATTAAGATGGGACAAGGTGCAAAGCCGGGTATCGGCGGACATCTGCCGGGAGCAAAAATTGTCGGAGATGTATCAAGGACAAGAATGATTCCTGAAGGCAGTGATGCTATTTCTCCCGCTCCGCATCACGATATCTACTCTATCGAGGATTTAAGGCAACTTGTATTCTCTCTTAAAGAGGCAACAGAATACAAAAAGCCGATTATTGTAAAAGTTGCGGCAGTTCATAATATTGCCGCTATTGCAAGCGGTATCGCACGAAGCGGTGCTGATATTATTGCAATAGATGGTTTTCGTGGCGGCACAGGTGCCGCTCCGACTCGCATCCGTGACAATGTTGGCATACCGATTGAGCTTGCACTTGCATCTGTTGACCAAAGGCTTCGTGATGAGGGTATCAGAAACAATGTCTCTTTAGTTGTAGGCGGTTCTATCCGCAGTGCGGCAGATGTTGTTAAGGCGATAGCATTGGGAGCAGATGCTTGCTATATTGCTACGGCGGCGCTCCTTGCTCTCGGATGTCACCTTTGCCGTACCTGTCAGACCGGCAAGTGTAATTGGGGTATCGCAACACAAAGACCTGAGCTTGTAAAAAGACTTAACCCTGATATGGGAAGCGAACGCTTAATAAATTTGATGAATGCTTGGAGACACGAGATTAAAGAGCTTATGGGCGGTATGGGTATCAACTCAATTGAATCGCTCCGTGGAAACAGATTGATGCTTCGCGGTGTCGGTCTTACCGATAAAGAGCTTTCTATCCTTGGCATTTCTCATGCAGGAGAGTGATAAAAATGAAACGTGTATATGCAAATGAAAAGTGGTGTATAGGCTGCCACTTATGCGAATATAACTGTGCCTTTGCCAATTCCGGGCAAAGCGATATGGTAAAAGCCTTGAAAGATAAATCTATATTTCCAAGACTATGTGTTGAGGACAGCGGCAAAATCACTTATGCGGTTTCATGCAGACATTGTGAAGATCCTCTCTGTGTAAAGAGCTGTATTTCGGGTGCACTTTCAAAAAAAGACGGTGTAATTAAAATTAACAAAGATAAATGTATAGGCTGCCTTACCTGTATTTTGGTATGTCCTTACGGTGCACTGATGCAAGGAGAAAAAGGTGCAGTACAAAAGTGTGAGCTTTGTCTTGAAAACTCTTGCGGCTCTCCCGCTTGTGTTGCAGGCTGCCCCAACAGAGCACTTGTGTACGAAGAAAGAGGTGAGACTGAATGAAAAGCTATGTAATAATCGGTAACGGTGTTGCTGCCGCAGGCTGTATTGAAGGCATCAGAAGCGTTGATAAAGATACAAAAATCACAGTAATATCTGCTGAAAACCATCCTGTTTATTGCAGACCTCTTATTTCATACTATCTTGAAAATAAAACAACACTTGATAAAATGAGCTACAGAGATGCAGACTTTTATGAAAAAAATAAATGTGATGTCATTTATGGAAAGCAAGCTGTAAAGATTGATAAAGACGGCAAAAGTGTAACCTTGGATGATGCTACGAATATAAAATATGATTCTTTATGTATTGCATCAGGTTCCTCTCCGTTCATTCCGTCCTTTGCAGGACTTGAAACAGTGCAAAATAAATTTTCGTTTATGACAATAGACGATACACTCGCACTTGAAAAAGCAATCACAAAAGAGTCAAAGGTGCTGATTATAGGTGCCGGTCTTATAGGACTTAAATGCGCAGAAGGTATTTTGGAAAAGGTTGCAAAAATAACTGTATGTGATTTATCTGACAGAATACTTTCAAGTATTTTGGATGACGAATGTGCAGCTATCATGCAAAAGCATCTGGAAGAGCATGGAATAAAATTTATGCTTGGTGATACAGCTGAAAGCTTTGAGATAAATACAGCTAAAATGAAAAGCGGTGCATCGGTAGATTTTGATGTTCTCGTTCTTGCAGTCGGTGTAAGAGCCAATACAAACATTTTTAAAGATGCAGGCGGCGATGTAAACCGTGGTATCATTATTAACGACAAGATGCAGACTAACATAGTCGATATTTATGCCGCCGGCGATTGCAGCGAAGGTAACGATATTACCCTTGGACAGAAAAGGGTTCTTGCTATCCTTCCCAACGCTTATATGCAAGGCTTTTGTGCCGGTGCTAATATGGCAGGCGGCAACTCGCTGTTTGACAATGCAATTCCAATGAACTCTATCGGCTTCTTCGGACTTCACGCAATGACAGCAGGAAGCTATTATACAGAAAAAGAAGGCGGAAGCGTTTATGAAGAAAAGGGCGAAAACAGCATAAAGAGACTGTATATGAAGGACGGAGTTCTTACCGGATATATTATTATCGGTGATGTAAATCGTGCCGGAATATATACTTCACTTGTAAGAGAAAAGACGTCACTTGACACAATAAATATGGATATGCTCAAAAAAAATCCGTCACTTGCGATGTTTTTTCCTGAAATCCGTAGAAAAAAACTCGGAGGTGTGATATAATATGAATATAAATGCAAAAAATGTCGATTTTAAGAATTTAAATGAAGCTTTACGATCAGCAGGAACTGAGTGCGAAATTTCTTCATGCCTCGGTCAGCGATTCATTGCATCAGGATTGTCAGACAAAAAGATTACCATAAACGGCATCCCCGGAAATGCACTCGGTGCATATCTTAACGGTGCAACCATTGAAGTTATGGGTAATGCACAAGATGCAGTCGGTGATACAATGAATGACGGTGAAATCATAGTTCACGGAAATATCGGTGATGCCGCAGGCTACGCAATGCGTGGCGGAAAAATATTTGTAAAAGGCAACGCAGGATACCGTGCAGGAATTCATATGAAGGCTTATAAAGAAAAACAACCGGCACTCGTTATCGGCGGCAAAGCAGGAAGCTTTTTAGGCGAGTATCAGGCAGGCGGCACAATAATCGTTCTCGGTCTTACCGATGATGAAAAACCTATTGTCAGCAACTTTCCCGGAACAGGAATGCACGGCGGCAAAATGTTTCTCCGCTCCTCCTGCACCGGAATCAGGTTCCCAAGCCAGGTTCACGCACGATGTGCTACCGATGAGGATTTGCAGGATATCAAAGAATATATAAAAGAATTCTGCAAATATTTCGGATATGACGAAAGCGAAATTTTAAATTCTGATTTTACGCTCATTACACCTGACAGTAAAAATCCATATAAGCAGATGTATGTTGCGAATTAGGAAAGGAATGTTGAGTTATGAAGTATTCAGCACAAGAAGTTATTCAATATGTTAATGAGGAGGATATAAATTTTATACGCCTTGTCTTTTGCGATGTCTACGGCAGACAAAAAAGTATATCCATAATGCCCAGCGAGCTTTCTCGTGCTTTTGAATATGGAATCGCTTTTGATGCTTCTTCCGTCGGCGGATTCGGTGATGAAGCGCACTCGGATTTATTCCTACGCCCAGACCCCGAAACACTTGCACAAATTCCGTGGCGTCCTGAAAATGGTCGTGCTATCCGTATGTTCTGTACCATTACAAAACCAAACGGAGAAATTTGCGAATATGACACTCGAAATATATTAAAAAAAGCTATTGCAGATGCAAATAAATCAGGTGTTGAGTTTTCCTTCGGTTCAGAGCTTGAATTTTATCTTTTTAAGCTTGATGAAAAAGGTAATCCAACCAAGGAACCATATGACAACGCAAGCTATATGGATATGGTACCGGAGGACAGATGCGAAAACATTCGCCGCGAAATCTGTCTTGGTATGAAAATGATGGGCATTCATCCGGAAAGTTCACATCACGAGGAGGGACCCGGCCAAAATGAAATTGATTTCCGTTATTCCGATCCTCTGACTGCTGCCGATGATGCTATGGCTTTTCAGGTAATTGTTAAAACCATAGCGCGAAGAAACGGACTGTATGCTGACTTTTCTCCAAAACCTATTGCCGATAAAGCCGGCAATGGACTGCACATAAATATGTCAGTTAAAAATGATAATAATCATATCTTGTTGCCACAGATGCTTGCCGGAATAATGGAGTATATTCAGGAGCTTACGGTATTTTTAAATCCGGTGAAAGAGTCTTATTTGAGATTTGGTCAATCCAAAGCTCCAAAATATATTTCGTGGTCGGGCGAAAACCGTTCGCAGCTAATCCGTATTCCTGCAGCAAGCGGTGAATACAGACGTGCAGAGCTTCGTTCACCAGATCCGACAACTAATCCTTACCTGGCATATGCACTGCTTATTTATGCAGGTCTATACGGAATTGAAAACAAACTTGACCTGCCACCTGCTGCCGAAATAAACTTCTTTAAAGCAGATAAAACAACCGCAAGACAGTACAAGGAGCTTCCCGATACCTTAGAAGAAGCAAAGGCACTGGCACAAAAAAGCGAGTTTATAAAAAAGCATCTGCCGGAATCAATTATTAACATCTACTGCAAGTAACATGAAATTTTAGTGAAGGAGGTAATTTAAATGGATTTTAAAGAGCAAGTATACAGCGTACTATTTATATCTGCTGCTGAAAAATTCAACACCTCCGTTTCAGAATTGTTACCCGATTACAGATACCATCCCGTGCATTTTGCAGCGAGTATCAGTGCTGCAAAGCGTGCATTGATAGAACGGGAATTTGATTTTATAATTATAAACTCTCCTCTTCCCGATGAGGACGGTATACGATTTTCCATTGATGTTTGCAACAGCAAAAAATCTGTTGTTATGATTATGGTCAGAAGCGAGCTTTATCATTCTTTTTATGACAAAGTATCTTCTCACGGCGTATATCTTTTGTCAAAGCCAACATCCAAGCCAATTGTCAGCACTGCTCTTGACTGGATGGCTACCACGAGAGAACGATTGAAAAAGCTTGAAAAGAAAACTCTGTCACTTGAAGAAAAAATGCAGGAAATCCGTATAGTAAACAGAGCAAAGTGGTTACTTATTACCGAACTGAAAATGACTGAAACGGATGCACACCGTTATATAGAAAAACAAGCTATGGACAGATGTGTTTCAAAAAAAGAAATCGCAGAGGAAATAATAAAAACTTACGCATAAAAGGACGAAAATACATGTTTAACTCAGATAATTTATCAATAAATGAAAACAATCACTTAACCATTGGAACTCACGACACAGTGGAGCTTGCAAAAGAATACGGCACTCCTCTGTATGTGCTTGACGAAGACTTAATGCGAAAAAACTGCCGTGATTATAAAGAAGCCATAGACAAGTATTACAGCGGCAACGGACTTATCCTGTTTGCGAGCAAGGCTCTTTGTACCATGTACACGGCAAAGCTTGCAGAAAGTGAAGGATTAGGTGCGGATGTTGTTTCCGGCGGTGAGCTTTACACATTATATAAAGCCGCGTTTCCGATGGACAAGGTATTCTTTCATGGTAACAACAAAACACAAAGTGAAATAGAACTTGCTATACACTGCGGAGTTGGTCATATTGTTGTTGATAACAAATACGAGCTTGACTTATTGAATGATATTGCAAAAGAAAAAGGCATTATTCAGAAAATTCTATTCAGAATCAAACCGGGCATTGACGCACACACCCATGACTTTGTAAAGACTGGGCAAATCGACTCAAAATTCGGTGTTGCCTTAGAAAACGGCGAAGCATTTGAAATTCATAAGTATGCAACAACACTTTCTAATATTCAGGTTGATGGTGTTCACTGTCATATAGGTTCTCAGATTTTTGAATTTGAGCCTTTTTGTGAAGCTGCAAAAGTTATGATGAATTTTATAGCCGACCTCGAGGCCAAGCTATCTTTGAAAATTAAAATATTAAACCTCGGCGGTGGCTTTGGTATCAAATACGATTCCACTGACGACCCTCTTACTCCTGCAGAATATATCAAAAAGACAGCTGAAGCAGTAAAAGAGGTTGCCATGGAAAGAAATATAGACCTGCCCTACTTGGTATTTGAACCGGGACGCAGCATTGTTGCACCTGCCGGAATCACTTTATATACCGTAGGCGGTGTAAAAGAAATTGAAAATGTCAGAACCTATGTTTCGATAGACGGAGGCATGGGCGATAACCCAAGATATATCCTTTATGGTGCAAAATACTCGGCAGTTGTTGCAAACAATGCAGGAGCAAAACCGATTGCACCCGTAACCATTGCCGGGAAATGCTGTGAATCAGGAGATTTAATTCAGGAAAATATCATGATGCCTGAAATTAAAGTTGGCGACACACTTGCAATCTTAGCAACAGGTGCATATAACTACTCAATGGCAAGCAATTATAACCGCATTCCCCGACCGCCGATTGTTGCAGTTAAGGGTAATGAAAAGAAAGTTATCGTTAAACGAGAAACTTATGATGATATTATTAGAAATGATGTGTTGTAAATATAGTAAATGATGATATAGTGGTACAACTAAAAAGATATTATATAGCAAAAAACTCTGCATGAAATTTGACCCATGCAGAGTTTTTGTTTATTTTCCGTATTTTTTCACTCGTAATCTGCCTATTGCTCTTGCCATTTTTGCCTGTGCAGCATAATAATCCTGAATACTCTTTTTCTGCAGGATAGCTTCCTTTGCCTGTTCTGCAGATCTTCTTGCACGGTTTTCGTCAATTTCCTCAGGGCGCTCTACCGTATCAACCAATATAAGAACCTGATTATTTTCAACCTTTACAAGCCCTTCGGACACAGCCGCAACAGTTTCTGTGCCATCAGGTGTTGTAATTTTTAAAACACCAGGAACGATAGCCGCAATCATGTTGTTGTGCTTTGCTAAAATTCCATACTGACCGTCATTTGTGGGAATTACTAACGATATGCAATCTCCCTCAAAAAAAGGCTTTTCAGCAGCAAGAACATTAAGTGTAAAGGTATTCATCATATCTCACCGGCCTTTATCTGCTCAGCTTTTTTCACCACATCATCAATTGTTCCCACATTATAAAATGCCACTTCAGGGTAACTATCCATTTCACCATCAACGATTGCTTTGAATCCTCGAAGGGTTTCTTTAAGTGGGACATAAATTCCGGGGATGCCGGTGAATTTTTCGGCAACATGTGTAGGCTGAGCAAGGAAACGCTGAATTCTTCTTGCACGTCCTACTGTAAGCTTATCTTCATCACTTAGTTCTTCCATACCTAAAATTGCAATAATATCCTGAAGCTCACTGTATTTCTGCAAGGTTTCCTGAACACGTCTTGCTATGCTGTAATGCTCTTCACCTACAATGCTTGCTTCAAGAATTCTTGATGTGGATTCAAGAGGATCGACAGCCGGATATATACCTTGTTCTGCAATCTTTCGGCTTAAAACCGTTGTTGCATCAAGGTGTGAAAAGGTTGTTGCCGGAGCCGGGTCTGTTAAGTCATCCGCCGGCACATAAACCGCCTGAACCGAAGTTACCGAACCGTTTTTGGTAGATGTAATACGCTCCTGCAGAGCACCCATTTCCTCGGCAAGTGTAGGCTGGTAACCAACTGCCGAAGGCATACGTCCGAGAAGCGTCGAAACCTCACTTCCTGCCTGGACAAAGCGGAAGATATTATCAATAAATAAAAGTACATCCTTGTTTTCTCTGTCTCTGAAATATTCAGCCATAGTAAGACCTGAAAGTGCAACTCTCATTCTTACGCCGGGAGCTTCATTCATCTGACCGAAAACAAGTGCGGTTTTATCCATTACACCGCTCTCGCGCATTTCTTTCCATAAATCATTACCTTCACGGGAACGCTCTCCAACACCGGTAAAAATCGAATAACCGCCATGCTCCATAGCCACATTATGTATAAGCTCCTGAATAAGCACAGTTTTGCCGACACCTGCACCACCGAACAGACCGATTTTGCCACCCTTCGGATAAGGCTCAAGTAAATCAATAACTTTTATACCTGTTTCGAGTATTTCAACAGCAGGACTTTGTTCGTCAAAGCTTGGCGCATTTCTGTGGATATTCCATTTCTCGCTTCTATCATCAATCGGACTGCCGCCATCAATGGGATCACCCAGAACATTGAACATTCTTCCGAGTGTTGCCTGACCAACCGGAACACAAATGTTATTTCCTGTAGCAGTAACATTCATTCCGCGATATAGTCCTTCACTTTCTGAAAGCATAATACAGCGAACTCTGCCGCCACCTATATGCTGAGCAACCTCCATAACATGAGTTTTACCATCTAATACTACAGTTAGGGCTTCTCTGATTTTAGGCAGATTTCCTTTTTCAAAGACAACGTCTACAACTGATCCTGATACTTGTACAATTTCTCCATTCATTCGCTTTTTACACCTCCTCTGACACTTTTCATTTTAGCTTTCTTTCTCATACTTTTTGCACCTGATGAAACTTCGGTGATTTCCTGTGTTATAGCACCCTGACGAATATGGTTATACTGAACAGAAAGTTCGTCAAGTAATTCCTGTGCATTTCTGTTAGCCGAATCCATAGCGTTCATACGCGCATTCTGTTCACTGCAAAAGCTGTCAATCAGCGCACTGTATATAAATCCCGTTACATAGCTTGGAACTATGTTATCTAAAACCTTTTCAATGGACGGCTGAAACTCAAAAGGTGTTTTTATTTCCTTTTCTTGAATATCGGGAGTTATAAACTGTGCACGATGAAACGGCAATAATCTCGTAGAGCAAGCCTGTGAATTGATTGCCCCCTGCATATCGGTGTAAATAACAAAAATCTTAGAAAGCTTTTGTCTGTTAAATAAATCAAGTAAAACAGCCGAAATCTCTCTCGCTCTGTGTATTGTAGGATTCTGTGCCGTATAGAGAAAGCTTTGCTCTATGGGAATATTATGTGATGTGAAATAATGTCTACCAAATTCTCCTACAACAAAAAGCTTTGGATTTTCGTGCTCCTGCATAAGCCTCAGAGCCTCTTTTATAACATTCTGATTGTATGCTCCGGCGAGACCCGTATCCGCCGTAATAACAAGATATCCATAAGATCCGTGAAGCTCATGCTCTCCGGTTACAGGATAGAAATATTTATTTTCAATCTCTTCAGAGGTTCTGAAAATTCGTTTTATCTCTCCCTGAAGACAATTAAAAAACGGCCTGGTTTTATCGAGCTCGCTTTTTGCTTTACGAAGCTTTGTCGAAGCAATCAGATACATTGCATTGGTAATTTTCTGCGTATCTTTTACACTTTTAATTCGGTTTTTGATT
>ERZ808026.60-NODE-60-length-19278-cov-3.974533_pt1 | contig 19278 bp, 19 predicted proteins | sample MGYA00380182_ERZ808026 | MGnify/ENA primary metagenome ERZ808026 (study PRJEB31490, sample SAMN06133376) | cow dung metagenome | isolation source: H9 | host: cow | place: China: Chengdu | collected 2015-05 ... | reverse complement strand
TATCCAGAAGTGCATTGCAGAACGATGGTTTTGTAAAGAAAATTTCTGATTATATTACAAAGAAGGTTGCTGACAGACTTAGCGGTATGTGCAAGACTCAGCGGGATGATTATGAAAAATACTGGGACGACATTAATCCATTTATCAAATTTGGATGTATTAAGGATGAAAAATTCTCTAATAAGATGATGGATTATATCCTTTACAAGGATTTAGATGGAAAATATCTGACATTAAAAGATCTGCTTCCGGAAGCGCCGGAAACAGAAGTGGTTGAAGATGGAAAAGAAGAAAAGAAGACGGAAACCATCTTCTATGTAACAGATGAGATCCAGCAGAGTCAGTATATCAACATGTTCCGTGCAGAAGGTAAAAATGCTGTGATTTTACGCCATAACATTGATTCTGCCTTTGTAACCCATGTGGAACGTGCAAATGAGACTGTACATTTCCAGAGAATTGATGCGGACTTAACGGATGACTTTAAAGAAGCGGTATCTGAAGAAGAAATGAAAGAAACAACAGACGCTTTAACAGAACTTTTCAGAAAAGCTCTGGATAACGAAAATCTTCAGGTGAAGGTTGAAAAACTGAAAAATGAAGAAGTATCTTCCATGGTGACCTTATCAGAAGAAAGCAGACGTATGCAGGAAATGATGAGAATGTATGGCATGGCAGGTATGGATCCGTCCATGTTTGGGGGAGATGAAACACTTGTCTTGAACGCAAACAACAAACTGGTTCAATACGTGCTGGAAAATAAAGATGGAGAAAATACAAAACTGTTCTGTGAACAGCTCTATGACCTGGCTATGATCAGTCACAAACCGCTTTCTCCGGAAGCAATGACAAAATTCATTGCAAGAAGCAATCAGATTATGATGCTGCTTGCAAAATAAATCATAATATCGGTTGGAAATGCAAAACAACAGGAGGTCGGCCTACAAAAAGCTGATCTCCTGTTGTTTTAAGAATCTTTTTACCATGTCGTCCCAGGCATGCCCCAGGGATTTATCCAATGTAAATAAATTCAGATTGGTTGCAGTGATGACATTTAAGGCTCCCTTATCAAAACGGACGTTTAACAAAAGTCCGGCGATATTCTCCGGCTGTATGGAAGTGATTCCGGAAGAAGCCAGGAGTTTTTCGGTGTTTTCCCTGGAAAGCTGAAAAGTAAATTGAAAGCCCAGGGGAGTTTTTTTGCCTTTAATAAGTTCCAGACAGAATGGCTTTACCTCTTTCCACAAAGAAAACTCCCGGTTTTGCAGGCCCTTTTCCTCTGTTTCTTCATCAGAAAAAAACTCCCTGTGGAGACGGCCGTCAATGCGAAAAGTGTTGTAAGTGGTGATATTTCCTTCTACCAGCAGAAAATGATCGAAAGTTTGAGAAAGCAGGAGCTTGCTCATGAAAGATTTAATGTCCTGAATTTGTAATGCAACCATATGATTTCTCCTAAAATAATATCTTTAGTATAACGTGATTGGCCGGAGGAATCAATGTAGTTTTAGAAACAAGTTGAAATCGTATTGTACATTATGATATTCTTAAAGATAGAATAAATATACATGGGCGTATGAGGGAGCTTGAAAATTTAAGGAGAAGATTATGAGTTATAAGATTATTGTAGATAGTTGTGGCGAATTGCCGGAAAGATGTAAAACTGATTCGAATTTTGAGAGTATTCCGTTGTCTATGCAGGTGGATGATTGCTTGATCGTGGATGATGAGAATTTTGATCAGGCGGATTTCTTAAAGAGGGTGGCTATGAGTCAAAACTGTCCGAAATCTTCCTGTCCTTCACCGGAAAGATATATGGAAGCCTATCATTGCGATGCGGAGCATATTTATGCAGTGACATTGTCCGGAAATTTGAGCGGTTCCTATAACAGTGCGGTGCTGGGGAAAAATTTATACCATGAAGAGTATGGAGATAAAAAGATCCATGTGTTTGATTCCTGTTCTGCATCTGTAGGGGAAACACTGATTGCATTGAAGATTGAGGAATGTGAAAAGGCCGGGATGTCTTTTGAGGAAACGGTTGAAGCTGTCACAGCATACAGAGATGCACAGAATACTTATTTTGTGCTGGAAACATTGGAAGTGCTTCGCAAGAATGGACGTTTGAGCAATTTAAAGGCATTTGTAGCCAATGCATTGAATATCAAACCATATATGGGAGCAACTCCGGATGGACAGATTATTCAGCTTGGACAGACTCGTGGAATCAATCGTGCTGTGATGAAAATGATTGATACACTGGTTGAAGAAGTAAAAAATCCGGAAGAAAAGATTGCTGCAATTTCCCATTGTAATTGTCCGGCAAGAGCCGAAATGGCAAAAAACGAAATTTTGAAACGAATTCCGGTCAAAGATGTTGTGATTCTTGACACCAGAGGAATCAGCAGTATGTATGCCAGTGATGGCGGAGTTATTATCGTAGTATAAAATTTGGGAAAAACATGGATTTTTCACAAAAGTGTGATATACTGAACAATAGTGCAAAGTATGCAAGTACGGAAGTTTTATTTTTGATGCATACAACAAAAAAGAAAATACGAGGAGTTTTACAATGAGTCAGGAAAAGGTAAACCAGTATAAAGAAAATAAGAAAAACAGAAAGGAAATTGCTAAAAAAGCAAAAAAGAAATCCATGATTACAAAAATCTGTGCAGGTGTTGTGGGAGCAGTATTGGTTGCATGGCTTGGATATTCCGCAGTTGTAACAATTCAGAACGCAGAAGGACCTGCAGTGACAGTTGATACAACAGCAATTTCTGGATATGTCAATGGACTAGAATAATGTGATGTGGCGTGACCGAAAGGTCACGCTTTTTTTGTTTGGGATTATGTGGTTTTATGTTTGAATTAGTGGACAAAAAAATTGAACAATGTATTTGGCGAAATAGAAAAACAACGGAAAAACCTTGAAAATAAAGGAAATGTAGAATTTAGTGCATGTTTTAGAGAATCTAGTCCATGGAAAATAAGTGGCCAAAAAAGTATAATAAAACACGAAAGAGATGAAAAACATCTTTCCCTCCCTATAAAGACCGGAAAACTTTTGGAATGTTTCCCCCCTCCCCCCTTTTTTATATATAATGCAGTCCCAAAGTTCCGGTCATTCCCCCTAAAAAATGACATTATCGAAAAGAAGTTTCTTTTTTTAATTATAGTCCCCCTTAAAAAAGGACAAGCTGATGAAAATTGCTGGATTCATCAGCTTGTCTTTTTGTTTGAATAAAAAGAAAGGGGAGCGCTTCTCGCGCTCCCAAAATCATTGCTGTATTATTTTTTGTTTTGTTCAACTTCTAAGAGTTTCATGGCACGAACTTTTAATGGAAGTCCGAATAATGTGATGAATCCATCTGCATCATGGTGGTCATATAAATCGCCTGTTGCAAAGGATGCTAAAGATTCGTTGTATAAGCTGTATGGAGAAGTTGTACCGGCTTTGATAATGTTTCCTTTGTAAAGCTTGAATTTTACCTCACCTGTTACATATTCCTGAGTGCTTGCAACGAATGCGCGAAGTGCATCGCAAAGTGGTGTAAACCATTTTCCTTCGTATACAACCTGAGCCATTTTGTTTCCTAAATCTTTCTTTGTTTCCATAGTTGCACGGTCAAGAACCAGTTCTTCTAACTGTTTGTGTGCTTCCATAAGGATCGTTCCGCCTGGAGTTTCATAAACACCACGGGATTTCATACCAACAACACGGTTTTCAACGATATCAACAATACCAATACCATGTTTTCCGCCAAGAGCATTTAATTCTTTGATGATATCGGCAACCTTCATTGATTTTCCGTTAATGGATGTTGGAACACCTGCTTCGAAAGTCATGGTTACATATTCTCCTTCGTCAGGAGCGTTTTCAGGAGATACTCCTAAAACTAAGAGGTGATCATAGTTTGGTTCCTGAGATGGATCTTCTAATTCAAGACCTTCATGGCTGATGTGCCATAAGTTACGGTCACGGCTGTAGCTTGAGTCTGTGGAGAATGGAAGGTCGATGCCGTGTGCTTTACAATAATCGATTTCATCTTCACGAGACTGCATGGTCCAAACATCTGTCATACGCCATGGAGCGATTACCTTTAAGTCAGGAGCCAGTGCTTTGATACCAAGTTCGAAACGAATCTGGTCATTTCCTTTACCGGTAGCACCGTGGCAGATAGCAACAGCACCTTCCTTACGAGCGATTTCTACAAGACGTTTTGCAATTACCGGACGAGCCATAGAGGTTCCCAGTAAATATTTGTTTTCATAAACGGCACCAGCCTGTACGCATGGCATGATGAAATCTTCACAGAATTCATCAACAACATCTTCAATGTATAATTTGGAAGCACCTGATAATTTTGCTCTTTCATCAAGTCCATCCAGTTCATTTCCCTGTCCGCAGTCGATGCAGCAGCAAACTACATCATAATCAAACTGTTCTTTTAACCAAGGGATGATGGCTGTGGTGTCAAGTCCGCCTGAGTATGCCAATACAACTTTTTCTTTCATAAGTAAATCTCCTTCATATTATAATATGTATGCGTTTTCGCCTGAAAATGGCGTGTTTTTCTAACTGAACATTACTATACATCAAACATTACAGAAATGCAAGTGAAAAAATATACACAAAAATCGCGAATATACATAAAAAAGTGCATAATATGCATAAATGATGAATAAATATGCAAAACGATTGAGAAAAAAGGTTGACAGATTCGAAAAAAAGTATAATATATAGAAAAAAGAACACTTTAAAATGGTAAATTGGAAAAGATTTACCCACAGGAGGAAATTGAAAAAATGATTAAAGTTGGTATTATCGGGTCAACCGGCTACGCAGGCGGCGAGCTGGTGAGAATCCTTATGAATCATAAAGAAGCAGAAATTAAATGGTTTGGCTCAAGAAGCTATGTTGATAAAAAATACGCAGACGTATATCAGAACTTTTTCAAGATTGTAGATGATAAATGTATGGATGATAATATGGAAGCTTTGGCAAATGAAGTAGATGTGATCTTTACAGCTACTCCACAGGGCTTGTGTGCATCTCTCGTAAATGAGGACATATTAAATAAGGTAAAGATTGTGGACCTGAGTGCAGATTTTCGTATTAAAGATGTAGCTACCTATGAAAAGTGGTATGGCATCGAACATAAGTCACCACAGTTTATCGATGAAGCAGTTTACGGACTTTGTGAGATTAATCGTGAAGCAGTGAAGAATGCAAGATTGATCGCCAATCCGGGATGCTATCCAACCTGCTCAACCCTGTCAATTTATCCTCTTGCAAAAGAAGGACTCATTGATATGAGTACGGTGATCATCGATGCAAAATCCGGAACCTCAGGTGCGGGCCGTGGTGCAAAGGTAGATAACCTGTACTGTGAAGTGAACGAAAATATTAAAGCATATGGTGTTGCAAATCACAGACATACACCGGAAATTGAAGAACAGTTATCTTATGCATCGGGAGAAGAAGTGCTTTTAAACTTTACACCACATCTTGTGCCAATGAACCGTGGTATTTTGATTACGGCTTATGCTTCATTAAAGAAGGATGTTACTTATGAAGAAGTGAAAGCAGTTTATGATAAATATTATGCAAATGAAAAGTTTGTCCGTGTTCTTGAAAAGGATGTCTGCCCACAGACAAAATGGGTGGAAGGAAGCAATTATGTAGATGTGAATTTTAAGATTGATCCACGTACAAAGCGTATCATTATGATGGGTGCCATGGACAATCTTGTAAAAGGTGCAGCAGGACAGGCGGTGCAGAACATGAACCTGATGTTCGGTCTGAAAGAAAGTGAAGGACTTGAGCTGGTTCCAATGTTCCCATAAGGAGAAATGAATGAATATTCGGGAAATGAAGATCGAAGATTACGATAAAGTATTTGCCCTCTGGAAAACTATTAAAGGATTTGGCATTCGAAGTGTGGATGACTCCAGAGAAGGAATTGAACGGTTCCTGAAATGGAATCCGGGGCTTAGCGTGGTAGCGGAAGAAAACGGAGAGATTTTAGGTGCGATCCTTTGCGGCTCTGATGGCCGTCGCGGATGTCTTTACCATGTATGTGTACATAAGGATTACAGACGTCAGGGGCTTGGCAAATCCATGGTTATCTGGTGTATGGAAAAATTAAAAGAGCTTCAGATTAACAAAGTCAGTCTCATTGCATTTACACAGAATGATATTGGAAATGCTTTCTGGAAAGAAATTGGCTGGACGAAAAGAGAAGATTTAAATTATTACGATTTTACCTTAAATGAGAAAAATATTACTGCATTCATTCAGTAGAAAGGAGCGTATGACACAGCAGTGCCATACAAAATGAAGTATGAAACAGATTCCGGGCGGTGTGACCGCAGCAAAAGGCTTCGAAGCAGCCGGCGTAGAAGCGGGTATTAAGTATAAGAACAGAATGGATATGGCACTGGTATACAGTGAAGTGCCATGCAAAGCAGCCGGTACCTTTACAACCAATGTGGTAAAAGCGGCTCCGGTAAAATGGGACTACAAGGTCGTGCATGAATCGGAATATGCACAGGCTGTGATCATTAACGCAGGTGTTGCAAATGCCTGTACAGGTACAGAAGGCTATGGTTACTGCCTCGATACAGCAAAAGCAGCGGGAAAAGCATTTGGAATCCCGGAAGAATCTGTTCTGGTAGCATCTACAGGTGTCATCGGAATGCAGCTTCCAATGGATAAAATTTTAGCAGGTGTGGAAAAATTGGCAGAAGCAAAAGGCGGCTCTTTAGAACACGGTACCCTGGCTTCCAAGGCGATCATGACCACTGATACAGTGAATAAAGAAATTGCTGTGGAATTTGAAGTTGGAGGAAAAACAGCTGTTATTGGAGGCATGTGCAAAGGCTCCGGTATGATTCACCCGAATATGTGTACAATGCTTGGATTTGTAACTACGGATGTGAATATCTCTAAAGAACTGCTCTTAAAGGCATTGCAGGAGAACGTGAAAGATACCTACAATATGGTTTCTGTAGACGGTGATACTTCTACCAATGATACTGTGTTGCTTTTGGCAAACGGTATGGCAGGAAACCCGGAAATTACAGAAGAAAATGAAGATTACAAAGCATTTTGTGAAGCGTTAAATGTAGTGAACACATTTCTGGCAAGAAAAATTGCAGGGGACGGAGAAGGAGCAACTGCTCTTTTTGAAGTAAAAGTGATAAATGCAGCATCCAAGGAAGAAGCAGTGATTTTAAGTAAATCCGTCGTCACATCCTCTTTAACAAAAGCAGCCATCTATGGTCACGATGCAAACTGGGGACGTATCCTCTGTGCATTAGGTTATTCAGGGGTACAGTTTGACCCGGAAAAAGTGGATTTATACTTTGAAAGTGCAGCAGGAAAGCTGAAAATTATTGAAAATGGCGTATCTACAGGATATTCTGAAGAGGCGGCAACCAAAATCTTATCAGAAGAAGAAGTGACTGCCATTGCAGATATGAAGATGGGCGAGGCTTGTGCAACCGCATGGGGCTGTGACCTGACTTACGATTACGTAAAGATCAATGCAGACTACAGATCATAAGAATACGAGGAAAATATTATGGAAGAAAAAATGAACAAATATTTGGAAAAAGCCAATGTGCTCATCGAAGCATTGCCATACATTCAACGTTTTAACAGAAAAATCATTGTTGTGAAATACGGCGGAAGCGCTATGGCTGATGAAGAATTAAAGAGAAAAGTCATCGCAGATGTGGTGCTTTTAAAACTGGTAGGATTTAAACCGATTATCGTACATGGCGGCGGTAAGGAAATCAGCCGCTGGGTTCAGAAGGTTGGCATGAAACCACAGTTTGTCAACGGTCTTCGTGTGACAGATAGTGAAACCATGGAGCTGGCAGAAATGGTTCTTAACAAAGTTAATAAAGAACTTGTATGTCATGTGCAGGAGCTTGGTGTGAAGGGAGCCGGCATCAGCGGTAAGGACGGCGGTCTTTTAAAGGTGAAAAAACGCTACGCAGACGGTGAAGATATCGGTTTCGTAGGCGAGATCACAGAAGTAAATCCACAGATTCTGTTAGATTTGATCGAAAAAGATTTTCTGCCAATTATTTGTCCGATCGGTTTGGATGATGAATTTAATACCTATAACATCAATGCAGATGATGCAGCATGTGCCATTGCAAAAGCGGTGGGGGCTGAAAAACTTGCATTCTTAACTGACATTGAAGGGGTATATCGTGATAAAGATGACCCATCAACTCTGATTTCAGAAATTTCTGTTTCAGAAGCAAAAGAGCTGATTGATAGTGGATACATTGGCGGCGGTATGCTTCCAAAGCTTGGAAACTGTATTGACGCAGTAGAAAACGGTGTTTCCAGAGTACATATTTTAGACGGACGTATTCCACATTTCCTTCTTTTGGAAATCTTTACAAACAAGGGAATTGGTACAGCGATCATTGGAGATGAAGAAAGCAGGTTCCATCATGAGTAATCAGATTATTAATAAAGCAGAAAGTGCAATTTTACATACATACAATCGTTTCCAGGTGGTATTTGACAGAGGTGAGGGTGTCTATCTCTATGATACAGATGGAAAACAGTATCTGGATTTTGCTTCAGGAATCGGTGTGCAGTCTTTGGGATATGGCAATGAAGAATATAAACAGACTTTAAAAGATCAGATTGACAAACTGACACACATTTCAAATTTATTTTATTCTGATCCGATGGCAGAAGCTGCTGAAAAAGTGGTAAAAGCATCCGGCATGAACCGCGTATTTTTTACAAACAGCGGTACAGAAGCAATTGAGGGCGCCATCAAAGCAGTACGTAAATATGCATGGTTAAAGGACGGAAAGCATGATCATGAGATCATTGCGATGAACCATTCCTTCCATGGAAGAAGTATGGGAGCGCTGTCAGTTACCGGAAATCCAAAATATCAGGAAGCATTTCAGCCGCTGATCGGTAATATCAAGTTTGCTGATTTTAATGATTTAGATAGTGTGAAAGCACTGGTAAATGAAAAAACATGTGCTATCATCATGGAGACGATTCAGGGAGAAGGCGGTATTTATCCTGCAACAGAAGAATTCTTAAAAGGTGTTCGAAAGATTTGCGATGAAAACGATATTCTGCTGGTGTTAGATGAAATTCAGTGCGGAATGGGCAGAAGCGGTTATATGTTTGCATGGCAGGAATACGGTGTAGAGCCGGATATTATGACCTGCGCAAAAGCCCTTGGCTGTGGTGTTCCGGTTGGTGCATTTGTCTTAAATGAAAAAACAGCTCTTGGAACTCTGGCTCCTGGGGATCATGGAACAACCTATGGCGGAAATCCATTTGTCTGTGCAGCAGTGTCAAAGGTACTGGATATTTTTGCAAAAGACAAAATTGTTGAACATGTAAAGGAAGTTAGTGTATACTTAGAAGGACGACTGGATGAGCTGGTAAAGGAATATGATTTCCTGGAAGCCCGCCGAGGCAAAGGTCTGATGCAGGGACTTGTAGTTTCCGGAAGACCGGTAGGAGAAATTGTGAGTAAAGGACTGGAAAATGGCCTTGTGGTCATTTCTGCCGGAAGCAATGTTCTTCGTATGCTGCCTCCTCTCGTTATTGAAAAAGAACATGTGGATGAAATGATCGAGAAACTGAAAAAAAGCTTCTAAAGATCTGTTGATAGAAAGGTAGTAGAATGAAGTCGATTGGACAGAGAATTATTGCAGTATTGGTTGTAGTTCTGATTTTAGGACAGATGCTGACAGTCGGTATTTCCCGTTACAATAGCTTAAGAGAAAATGCAGAACATACCGGTGAGAAGGTGGAACTGACCATCTGGTATACAGATGCAAAATTGAATGAGTTCATGCTGGAAGCAGCAGAGGAATACAAAGAACAGACCGGGATTACTGTCAATGCACAGCTGATTTCAGCAGTAGACTATATTGAAACCATCAGTGAAGCTACCTTTATGAAAGAAAATGGACCGGATTTGTTTGTTGCAGGAAGCGACTTGCTCCAAAAGGCATTGTATGCCGGGCTGGTAGATGATCAGGTGAGTTATTCGGAAACAGAGCGTGCAAACATTCCACAGAAGGCACTTGATGCCGCCACCTGTAATGGAAAGCTGATCGGATATCCATTTTATTTTGAAAGCTGTTTCCTTTTGTATAATCAGTATTATGCAGAAGACTGGCCAAGAAATATTGATCAGATTTTGGAATATGCTGATTCATTTGAACAGACCAAAACAACTGAAAAAGTACAGAGCATCTTTAAGTGGGATGTTTCGGACATTTTTTATAATTATTTTTTCATCGGAAACTATGTAGGTCTTGGTGGTGTGAATGGGGACGACAAAGCACAGTTGAGCCTTTCGGAAGGAAATGTCATCGAGTGTCTTAAATATTACCAGTCATTAAATGAGTTCTTTGCCATTGATGAAGAGACTGTTCATAATGAAGATGTCATTCAGGAATTTATTGACGGTAAGATCGTGTTTACCATTGCAAAAACAGATGCCATCGCAAGACTTGAAAAAGCCATTGAAGAGGGAACTGTTCCGGAATACCAATTGGAAGCTGCAAGGGACGAAGAGGGCAATGAAATCCCGCCAAGAGAAGTAGACTGCTTCTATGGAGTGGGAGATATTCCAAACTTATCAGAGGGCCTGATCACAAGAGGATTGTCTGTAACCAACTCGATCATTGTAAATAATTACAGCGAGAACCGTGCTTATGCCAATGATTTTGCCCATTATCTCTCCTATGAAAGAGCAGCCCACTTATATGAGCAGACCGGAAAGGTTTCTGTTTGTAAAAATGTAACGGCCGGGGATCCAAACTGGGAGCGAATCATGGTACAGTATGCCGGGTCTGTGGAGATTCCGAAGATTATCGAAATGAGTAATTATTGGATCTTAATGGAAATTGCATTTGCGAATATCTGGAATGGAGCGGATATTATGACAGAGATCGGCAATGTGGTAACCCAGATGAACATGCAGTTGAGTGAGTGATTTTGGCGAAATACTTGCCAGATGCAAAATAATTCGTTACAATAGAAGTCAGGCATAGAGGGGCTATCAAAAGAAAGGTAGAAGTTATGCCGACTGGTAAAATGATATACAAAGCAGGAAATTTAACTTTCCTGCTTGTTTGTCTTTTCTTGTGCACTGCCTGCGGAGAGAAAAAAGCAGTCTTTGAAGCGGGGGCGCAGCCTTTTGTGCCGGTGCAGATACAGGAAGAAACAGAAAAAGAGGTTCCCGTTACGAAACTGGTCAATATTAATACTGCGGATGCAGACGAACTGATGACACTGCCGGGCATTGGAGAGGTGCGTGCAGCTGCAATTATTGAGCATCGTAAAGATTTCGGGGAGTTTCAGAAAATTGAAGATATTATGAATGTGAAGGGAATTAAAACTGGAATATTCAGTAAAATAAGCAGTCTAATTTGCGTGAAATGAGGAAAGCATGAGCAGAAAAGTTTTGGTCGTAGATGACGAAAAATTAATCGTGAAGGGTGTCCGCTTTAGTCTGGAACAGGATGGTATGGAAGTGGATTGTGCCTATGACGGAGAGGAAGCGCTGGAAAAGATCCAAAATAATACCTATGATATTGTACTTTTGGATATTATGCTTCCGAAAATGAATGGCTTTGAAGTTTGCCAGCAAGTGCGCGAATTTTCCGATGTGCCAATCCTGATGCTGACAGCAAAAGGTGATGACATGGATAAGATTTTAGGTCTGGAATATGGTGCAGATGACTATATTACAAAACCATTTAATATTCTGGAAGTAAAGGCGCGTATCAAAGCCATTACCAGAAGAACAAGCAAAGGAATCAAGCAGAAGAAGGATGACAGTATCATCAAAGCTTCTGACATGACCCTGGATACAGACAGCAAACGCCTGCATATTGGAGACAAAGAAATCAATCTGACCTCCAAAGAGTTTGATGTGCTGGAACTTCTGGTGAAGAACCCGGATAAAGTATACAGCAGAGAAAAACTGCTCGGTCTCGTCTGGGGAAGTCAGTATCCGGGAGATGTTCGTACCGTAGATGTACATATTCGCCGCTTGAGAGAAAAGATTGAAGCAAACCCAAGCGAACCAAAGTATGTGCATACCAAGTGGGGAGTTGGTTATTATTTTAAAGGTTAAAAGTATATTTTTTGCAATATCCAGATTATTGAAAAGCCTGATTTTCAGGCTTTTTGTGACTTTGTTCGTATTGGGCGTTCTGCCGGCTGTGATCGTGTCTAATGTGTTTTTGAATGCATATTATGAAAGAGCCATTGCGGTGCGTACCACAGATGTGCAGAACCAGTGTAAGATTATTTCCAATCAGATTGTTGCCAGCGATTATTTAAACAGTAATCAATCGGATACAATTCAAGGAGAGCTTTCTCTGATTTCCTCTTTGTATGATGGTCGAATTATGATCATTGATCAGGATTTGAGAGTGGTTACAGACACCTATAATATGGAAGCCTCCAAAACCATGATCGTTGAGGAAGTGATTCGCTGTTTTAAGACGGGAACCAGTGTACATATGGTCAGCGGCCGTTTTATCGAAGTAGCTGTGCCAATCCAACGGGTAATTGATGAGAATGCAGGTACCACTGAAACATTGGGTGTTATTCTGGTAAGTGCATCTTTAGATTCTATTACAGATAACAGAGCTGTTTTGTCTGACTCGGTTGGTCTGATCCTGACAATTACAATGATCGTGATGATCCTGGCGGCATCCATTCTTGCTGTAGCCTTTGTGCACCCGTTTAAACGTCTGACCAAAAAGATGAAGGCTGTAACGGCAGAACATATGGAGGATGAGATTCAGGAAAGCGCATATGCAGAAACCATGCAGATGGCAGATGCCTTTAATCAGTTAAAGGCAAGATTAAAGATTCTGGATGAATCACGACAGGAATTTGTATCCAATGTGTCCCATGAATTAAAGACACCGTTGACATCTATGAAAGTACTGGCGGATTCTTTGATACAGATGCCGGATGCGCCGGTTGAATTTTATCGTGAATTCATGGAAGATATTTCTGCGGAAATCGATCGCGAAAATACGATCATTGCAGATTTACTCACCATGGTAAAACTGGATAAGACACAGGCAGAAATGAATATTCAGGCTCATAACATCAACGAGCTTCTGGAACTGATTCTGAAGCGGTTAAAACCGATTGCATCAAAGCAGAATGTGGAGATGGTGCTTGAAAGTTTTCGTGAGGTGGTGGCAGAGGTTGACGAAGTGAAGCTGACCCTGGCGCTGACCAATTTTGTGGAAAATGCCATTAAATATAACAAGGAAAATGGATGGGTACATGTATCTTTGGATGCAGATCATAAGTTTTTCTATGTAAAGGTGACGGATTCCGGCTGTGGTATCCCGGAGGAAGATCAGGAGCATATTTTTGAGAGATTTTATCGTGTAGATAAGTCGCATTCCAGAGAAATCGGCGGAACCGGACTGGGACTTGCCATTGCCAAAAATATTGTGCTGATGCATAAAGGGATCATTGAAATTTCCAGTGTCATAGATGAGGGAACAACGATTACTGTACGAATTCCTCTCAACTATATCGTCTAGAAGGGAGAATGAATATGAAAAAATTAAAAATATTCCTGCTCCTGACGATGTTTGCATTGTTGTTTGTCGGATGCGGGAAAGAAGAAATTTCAGAAGAAGGAACGGCTGTTTATTATTTAAATAAAGACGGGACAGCCATCATCCCTGTTGGTTATGAAATGACAGGGGATGGACCTGAGATCAGAGTGGAAGAACTTTTGGGAAAGCTTGAGGAGGTACCGGAGTCTGTAGATTTGCGAAGAACCATTCCGGAGAATGTGAAACTTCTAAGCTATACAATGGACCGAAAACAGTTATATCTGGACTTTAGTGCAGAATATCTGAATATGAATAAAGCAACCGAAGTTCTGGTGCGTGCGGCAATTGTAAAAACCATGGTTCAGGTAGAAGGAATCAGTTTTGTTGGTATTCGGGTTGCCGGGGAAACGATTAAGGATACCAAAGGAAATGTGATTGGCCTGATGAACGAAAATACATTCCTGGATAATATGGGAAGTGAAGAGAATGCCACCAAGATTGTAAACTTAAATCTTTACTTTGCAAATAAAAATGGTGACAAATTAACAAATCAGTCCTGTGTTATCGAGTACAATGCCAATGTGGCAGTTGAAAAGGTAGTTGTAGAACAGCTGATCGCAGGTCCGATGGAAGAGGGTGCTTATCCGACGATTCCAAAAGATACCAAAGTAATGAGTGTGACAACCAAAGATGGTGTCTGCTATGTGAACCTTGATACCGGCTTTACAGTCCAGGGGTATAATGTACTTGGTACGGTTACGATTTACTCCATTGTGAACTCACTGACAGAGATTCCGGGCATTCACAGTGTCCAGATTCTTGTAAACGGTGAAACAAGCATTAATTACAAAGATAATATCAGTTTAGAGACAACATTCCAGAAAAATCTGGAGATTGTTGAGAAAGGGGAATGATGTGAGGAAAAGGCCTCTGTGCCTGGCAGCTCTTCTCCTTGTAATGATTTTATGGATTTTACCGAAGGATGTCTGGTTAAAGGAGCCGGACATTCCTTCGGGGAAAACTATCACAATTACCGGAACGGTGATAAAAAGAGAAGCCAAAGAAGAAAGTCAGGCTTATTATTTAAAAAACTGTCAGTGGGACAGAAACGATTCGAAATTTTCTGTGTTAGCCTTCACACAAAAAGGCACTTCATATCCTATCGGATGTGAATTATCACTTTATGGAACAATTTATCAGTTAAGTCCGTCAGATAATCCGGGGCAATTTGACGCAGAAAGCTATTATCAAAGCCAGGGGATTTTGTATACTTTTCAGGTGAAAAGTGTAATCAGTGCCAGGGGTGAAGCATTTCTGAAAGAAAAGGTCACAAATATCAGAGATTATTTATCGAAACAGCTGTCCTTTATTTTTCAGGAGAGAGATTGTGGAATTTTAAGGGCAGTTCTTTTGGGAGATAAATCCACGTTAAGAGAGGAGGATCAGTTGTTATATCAGAAAAATGGAATCTCTCATCTGCTGGCAATTTCCGGTCTGCATATCTCCATGATCGGAATCGGGTTGTATCAAATGCTTAGAAAATGCAGCCTGACATTTTTGGAAGCAGGATTTCCAAGCGGAATATTCATTCTGGTTTATGGAATGATGACCGGATTTGGAATCTCTACCGTTCGTGCAGTCTGTATGTTTGTTGTAATGATCTTTGCAGATATTATGGGAAGAACCTATGATATGGCAAGTGCCATGTCCTTAGCGGCATTGATTATTTTGTTTCGGAATCCGCTGCAGGCAAGTCAGGCAGGCTTTTTGCTTTCCTTTGGCGCGGTTTTGGGGATTTGTTTTGTCTATCCTGTTCTGCAGTCTGTATTTGAAACAAAAGGAAAATTTGCGAAAACAGTCCTGATAAGTGTTTCGTTAACTTTAATGACCTATCCTCTTACGGTTCATTTTTTCTATGAGTATCCTTTGTACTCCATCCTGCTGAATTTTATCGTGATTCCATGTATGCCGGTGGTGATGATCTCTGGAGGAACAGCATTGCTGACAGGCTGCGTGTGGAAGTCTGTCGGGAAAATGATCGGCATTCCGGCACATCTTGTACTGTCTTTTTATGAGGTTTTAGGAGAAAGGGTTGTAAAATTGCCCCATGCAGTGGTTCGTTTGGGCAGTGAAGAGCCCTGGCAGCTGGCTGCTTATTATATACTTTTGACAGCGGCTCTTTTGGGAATCTGGTATGGCAGAAGAAGGGTGTTTTCCTTGATTTTGCCGTTGGCGATTCTTATCATAACGCTGCGATTTAGAAGCCCTTTAGAGTTTACTGCCATGGATGTGGGTCAGGGGGATGCCCTGTATTTGAAAACGCCGGGGGAAACCACCTTTTTGATTGATGCAGGCAGTACTTCCGTAAAATCCATAGGAAAGTATCGGATTTTACCTTATCTAAAGCATGAAGGTGTTGAGATGCTGGACTATGTAATTTTTACACATTTGGATGAAGATCATATAAACGGTATCAGAGAATTGTTGGAAATGCAGGATAGTCTGGATTGCGTGAAAATAAAACAGATGCTGTTTCCTGCAATATCAAATCCAGACGAAAAATATCAGGAAATGTGGAATCTTGCCCTTGAAAAAGGGATTGCAGTTGAAACCATTGGGGCAGGTGATCATATTTTAGAAGAGCAGTTTGGAATGGAATGTATTTATCCGGTCAAAGGAAGCTATGCAAACGATAAAAATGCCAGCTCCACCGTGCTGAAGATAAGTTTTGGAGAATTTTCCATACTTTTAAGCGGAGATGCAGGATTTGAGAGTGAAGAGGAACTGCTGAAAATGGGTAGCTTAAAAGATGTAGATGTATGGAAGGTGTCTCATCATGGATCCAAATATTCCGGCAGTGAGATGTTTTTGGAGAAGATCAATCCCCGGCTTAGTCTGATTTCCGTAGGAAAAAATACCTATGGTCATCCTAGTGCAGAAGTGCTGTCTAGGCTGGAAAGGACAGGAAGTCTGGTAGAAACCACATTGGATCATGGGGCACTGATGCTGGAAAGTGATGGCAAAACCTTTTCCCTGTCCTTTGGAAGATAATTTTGGGTTTCTTGCAATGCAGGAAAGATTAGGGTATACTAAAAAAGACGTGAAAATGAATGGGAAGGAGTCTGCTATGGAGCAGTTACTGCAGGATTTAAAACAGCAAAATTTCAAAAATGTTTACCTTCTTTGTGGAGAAGAAGTGTATCTGCGTAACCAGTACAAAAAGCGCTTGAGAGATGCGCTGGTCATGGATGGCGATACCATGAACTACTCCTATTATGAAGGCAAAGACATCAATCCCCGTGGAATCATCGATATGGCAGAAACTTTACCTTTTTTTGCAGATTATCGGGTATTGATGGTGGAAAACAGCGGATTTTTTAAAAATAAATGTGAGGAGCTGGCAGACTATGTGTCAATGATTCCCGAAAGTACCTGTTTTATTTTTGTAGAAACAGAGATTGATAAAAGAAACCGCCTCTATAAAGAAGTGAAAAAATACGGGCGTGTAGTAGAGTTTGGTACGCAAAAAGAAGATACCCTGATCAAATGGATTCTAGGTATGCTGAAAAAAGAAGGGAGAAATGTTACCAGGGAAACTCTGCAGACCTTTCTTGCAAAGACCGGCAGCGACATGCAGCTGATTAAAAATGAGCTGGACAAGCTGGTTGCATACACAGAAGGGACAGATGTGATCACAACCGGGGATGTAGAGCATGTCTGCATCACTCAGACAACGAATAAAATTTTTGATATGGTAAATGCCATTGCGGAAGGAAATCAGAAGAAAGCATTGGAATTGTATGAGGATCTGCTTTCTTTAAAAGAACCGCCAATGAGGATTCTGTTTTTGATCGCAAGACAGTTTAATCAAACTTCTGATTTAGGAAAAGTTCTGGATCCCATTGCGGATAAAGTGACTCAGGCGGTTGTACTTTTCTGTATGGCCGATGAACACCCTATTCTCTGGTGGCTTTTGGGACTGCTGACAGTGAAAGAACTGGTTCAGCTGGCAGCAGGTTATTTCTACTTGAAAAAGGGAAATTCCATCAGAAGTTCCATCTTACCGGGAAAAATCTGTACCACGGTGTTATTTGGCAGTGCTATTTTGATCATGGTATTTCCGGGACTGCCGGTATATGTGGTAAATATTTTAACCAGTATCTGTATTGTGTGTCTGGTGATTGCACTTTGGGAATATATCCGAATTTTCTGTCTGGGCAGACCGGAGCGAAAGAAAAAGTCCGGGAAATCTGAGAACTAGAGGTATGAAAATGGATGGTCAGCTAAGGAATATGACCAGCGTCTATATTACGCGGTATGTGGAACCAAAATGTGCAGATTCAAAGTATGTAGATTCAAAGTATGCAGAGTCAAAATATGCAAAGCTAAAATGTGCAGATTCAAAACATGCAGAGCTAAAATGTGCAGATTCAAAACATGCAAAGCTAAAATATGCAGAGTCAAAACATGCAGAGTTAAAATATACAGAGCAAAAACCGATAGAACAAAAGCATCGGGAAATGCTGCTGCTGTACAGAATTGGTTCCAGGGTAGTGGCCCCTTCCTGGTGTGGGATCGGCGGTCATTTTGAAGCTCCGGAATTAAACGATGCCAGAGCAGCAGCATTAAGAGAACTGGAAGAGGAAATTCATCTGACGGAAGATTCTTTAGAACAGCTGCAGCTGCGCTATGTAACTATGCGTTTGAAAAATGGAGAGGTCCGTCAGAATTATTATTTCTTTGCGGAATTAAAAGACGGTGTTTCGGTAGACTTGCGATGTGATGAGGGAATCTGTGAATGGGTTCCTTATGAAGATGTCATGAAACGGAAGATGCCCTACACAGCAAAGTTCGTGGTGGAACATTATCTGAAAAAAGGGCAGGAAAATGCGGATGTATATGCAGGGATTGCCCATCCGGAGGGAGTTTTGTTTCAGGTGCTGGAAGAATTTGAGTGAAAGATAAAGAGTTGCAAAAAGCTGTAATTTGAGTGTTCACAATTCTGATGTGTCAAAAATGATTTGTTAGAAACTCAAATTACAGCTTTTTATGTAATTAATGAATGTTATTTTAAACTTTTAATACCACAGAGTATAATTTTCCATATATTTCATACACAGTTCTCCAGCTCCCATGCAGCAGGCAAATAAAAGCAGGATAATCATAAGAAAAACGGCACCTTTATCGTATTTTACAGTACAATTTTCTGTCTTATTGCAGGCACGTACGGCTGCCAGCATTTCCACGCCCAGTCCGATCAGGATAATGGGCCAGAAATGCAGGATAAAAGAATAATCTATGTTTTCCAGAAAAGGAGTAATCAGAAAAAGGATGCCAAAGAAAATCAGGGAAATACCGCAGGTGGTACTGCCTACTCGTTTTATACGCATAAAATAGTCACTCCTTTCTCATTGAGGGGTGTCGTCCGTGGAATCCAGATCATTCGCTTCAAAGTTATTTTCGAAAGTGGTTTTAACAGGATTATGAACTGCGTGGTCGGTATCGTCCTGGAAATAGTCTTCCCGTGTGTCTTCTCCGAAAACATTGCCAGCAAAGGGGTCCTCATTTTCACGGTCCAGCTGTACTTTTTTACCCAGGATTAAATGAACGCCCAGTACAATAAGCAGGATAGAAAGAAGCAGCTGAGGCAGCAGATAGGAAAGTGTA
>ERZ808026.59-NODE-59-length-19306-cov-3.808518_pt1 | contig 19306 bp, 10 predicted proteins | sample MGYA00380182_ERZ808026 | MGnify/ENA primary metagenome ERZ808026 (study PRJEB31490, sample SAMN06133376) | cow dung metagenome | isolation source: H9 | host: cow | place: China: Chengdu | collected 2015-05 ... | reverse complement strand
TCTTAATGACCTCTGTGGATACGGACCCAAAGCTGTGCAGTGAGGAACGAAAAGCAATTCTGGGACGGCTGGGGGTTGGGAATTGGAAGATATTCGGAGGTCACGGTTCCCCAAAAGACTATTGCGTTAAGTAATCCAAGAAAAGAGGAATAAACCGATGCAAATGACATTCCAGCGGAAGCTTCCGATCCCCAAAGAGGTAAAGGAAGAGTTTCCCCTCAGCGAAAAGATGGCACAGGTAAAGGCTCAGCGTGATGCAGAAATCAAGGCGGTGTTTGACCGCAGCTCCGACAAGTTTATTCTGATCATTGGCCCTTGCTCTGCGGATCATCGTGAGCCGGTATTGGAGTACATCTCCCGGCTGCGGAAGGTTGCGGAGCAGGTATCCGATAAGATCATCATGATTCCCCGAATCTATACCAACAAGCCCCGAACCACAGGTCAGGGTTACAAAGGGATGCTCCACCAGCCGAATCCTGATGAAAAACCTGATATGTACAAGGGATTGCTGGCCATCCGTGACCTTCACATGGAAGCTCTGCGAGACTTTGACTTCTCCTGTGCGGATGAAATGCTCTATCCGGACAACCACCGGTATCTTTCCGATCTGCTGGCGTATGTGGCCGTGGGTGCCCGGAGCGTGGAAAATCAGGAGCACCGGCTGACGGCCTCGGGCCTGGGCATCCCCGTGGGCATGAAAAATCCCACCAGCGGCGATATCTCCGTCATGCTCAACGCCATCGCCGCCGCCCAGATGGGCCACACCTTCATCTACCGGGGCTGGGAGGTGGAGACCACCGGCAACCCCATGGCCCACGCCATTTTGCGGGGTTATGTCAACCGCCACGGGGAATCCCTGCCCAATTACCATTTTGAGGACCTGGAGCACCTGTACGAAGCCTACCGGGCCCGGAATCTAAGGAACATGGCCCTGATCGTGGATGCCAACCACGCCAATTCCCGCAAGGACCCCCACCAGCAGCGGCGCATCTGCAAGGAGGTCCTCCACTCCTGCCGCCAGGCCCCCCATCTGAAAGGCATGGTCAAGGGCTTCATGGTGGAGAGCTACCTGGAGCCCGGCTGTCAAAGCATCGGCGGCGGCATCTACGGCAAATCCATCACCGACCCCTGCATCGGCTGGGATGACACCCAACGGCTGGTCCTGGAGCTGGCGGAATTGGTGTGACCTCCCTCTTTGAGTCTTACCGAACAGGATAGCCGCAGGCCCACAAACCATAAAAAAATCCCACCCCGTTTGGGGTGGGATTTTTTGGCGGAGGAGAAGGGATTCGAACCCTTGCAACGCTTTCACGCCCTACGAGATTTCGAGTCCATTGTGGCATCAGGAATCCAGTTCCCTTAAGAAGTTTCAAATGGAACCTAAAGATACGGTCTGACACGCATAAAAACACAGAAATAATACTAAAAACCGAAATATGCTTGAGTTCGAATTACTTTTAGGAACGCATCCAAACAGGCAAATTGGAGAGAATTTGGAGAGAACGGAGAGAAAAACGGAGAGAAAAAGCGATCTCTCTACTATCCTCGTATCGAATATAACATTGCTCAGACACCGACTCTGCTGTTGACCAGATTACTGCATTGAGGTGTAAAATGAGTACCAATATCTGTTATCAGGAGATTCTGGATTCCTATCCTGAATATATCACAAAGGAGCAGATGTATCAGATCTGCCATATCAGCAAGCAGACCTGCTTGTATTTGTTAGAGAGCGGAATCGTTCCCTGCTTTGATAGCGGCAAGAAAACTCGCAGATATAAAATCAAAACTGCCGATGTCGTGGAATATCTTCGCCGCCGACAACTATCGCCTTCTTTATTTCAAGCTCCCAGCGGCTACTACTCCGGAAAGGATATCCCCATCAGTCATAAAAAGATTCATCGTATGCGCAGCTTTTACGAAGCGCTTCTAAGCGACCATTCGGATGTGATGACAACCGCTGAGGTTGCCGAATTTACCGGTTACAGCAGAACCTCAGTCAACAGTTGGTGCAGCAAAGGAACCTTGAAAGCGTTTCTCATAAGACAAGCCTTTCATATCCCTAAGACATACCTGTTGGACTTCTTAACCAGCAGTTCCTTCATTTGTATTTCGGTCAAATCTATCAAGCATAAATGGTTCAATGATCAAATTCGTCGTCTATGAGTAGCTCCCTAACGGTCTAGGGAGCTAACAAAACGATAATTTCAACACCACATATTCTACAAGCAGTGGAAGTATCCATTTATATATAATAATAGCATACTAACCAAATTATTACAACCCATAAGAGTTTGTAGAAATACAAAAGGGCATCCGCTTTCACCTTCTCTGGTGGCAACGGGTGCCTTTTTTTATTCCTATAGTAAAGAAGGTGAACAACATGAACGCACAAATCATTGCCATCACCAACCAGAAGGGCGGCGTTGGCAAGACAACCACCACAGTCAATCTAGGTGTAGGATTGGCTCGGCAGGGGAGACGGGTTCTTCTGGTGGACGGCGACCCGCAGGGAAGCCTGACCATCAGCATGGGAGTGAAGCTCCAGGACAATGACACCGTAACCCTTGCAACCCTCATGCACCACACCATGATAAATCAGCCCCTTCCCGTCGGTTCCGGCCTCATCCGGCATCGGGAAGGGGTTGATTTGCTTCCGGCAGATATTGAGCTATCCGGCGTGGAGATGGCCCTGTTCAATGCAGAACAGCGTGAACGGGTGCTGCAGAAGGTGCTGGAACCAATGCGCAGCAGCTATGATTACATCCTCATCGACTGTACCCCGTCCCTCGGTATGATGACAATTAACGCCCTGACCTGTGCAGACAGTGTTATTGTCCCCACCCAGGCAGATTTCCTGTCCACAAAGGGCTTGAATCTCTTGTTTCGTTCCGTAGCAAATCTGCGAAAGAACCTCAATCCGAAGCTGCGGATCGACGGCATTCTGTGGACGATGGTGGACAGACGCACCAACTTTGCCAAGACCATCATCACAGCCTTGCGTGAGAGTGTTGGAATGAACATCCGTGTCTTTGACACGCAGATTCCCCATTCCGTCCGAGCTGCGGAGTGTCCGCTGGAGGGCAAGAGTATTTTTGCCCATGATAAACGGGGTAAAGTTGCTGCCGCTTATGAAGCCTTGACCAAGGAGGTGACGGAGCTTGCCCAAAGGAGCAAACATCGATCTCGGACTGACGGGGTACGATGAGCTTTTTATGGATGATGCCAGTCGAGCGGAAGCGAAGCTGCCTCGAATCCATGAGATCCCCCTGGATCAGATCGATGATTTCCCTGACCACCCCTTCAAGGTCAAGCTGGACGAGGACATGGATCAGCTTGTCCAGAGTGTCATAGACCGGGGCGTTATCACACCCATCACACTCCGACCGAAGGAGGACGGACGGTATGAGATCGTAGCCGGCCATCGCCGCAGAAAAGCCTGTGAGATCGCAGGCTTGCCCACGGTCAAAGCGGAAATCCGAGACTTGACAAGGGATGAAGCCATCATATTGATGGTCGAGTCCAATCTTCAGCGGTCTACGATCCTGCCCAGCGAGAAGGCATTCTCTTACAAGATGAGGCTGGAAGCTATGAAGCGGCAGGCTGGAAGGCGATCCAAGAGTAACTTTGGCCCAGTGGGCCAAAATTCTCGTAATGAACTGGCGACTGAAACAAATGAAAGCTCACGCCAGATTCAGCGATATATCCGTCTGACCTACCTTATTCCGGCTCTGCTTGACATGGTTGACGAGGGAAAAATAGCCCTCCGTCCTGCCGTGGAGCTGTCCTACCTGAAGGAGCCGGAGCAGCTGGAGCTGGTGGAAACCATCGCCTATGAGGATGCCACACCATCGCTGGCCCAGGCCATCAAGCTGCGGGACTTCTCCAAGTCCGGGCGGCTCAATGCCGATGTGATCCTGTCCATCATGTGCGAGAAGAAGCCCAATCAGGCCGAGAAGATCAGCTTCCGCACCGACCGCCTGAAGCAATATCTGCCCAAGAACATTACGCCCAAGGAAACCGAAGAATATGTACTGAAAGCGCTGGAGTATTATCATCGGCATCGGGCAAAAACACAAAACCGTGACCGTTGATGAAATGGCAATGCTGCGCTATGGGGGTAGTATGCCCATTTTGCGGCAGAGCCTCTGCTGCGCTGTTTCCCCCTCTCACACTCTCCCCCTTCAAGTTACTGAGCTGTTACTGGCTGAGAGAAGTAATTATTAGGCCGCAGATTTGTTTGAAGCTTGCCGAAACCGTATAATGGCGGCAAGGAGGTAATGCCTATGAAACGATTGCTCTTTGCCTTAGTGATCACAGCTCTGGCCGTATGCGGAATCATTTGTTATAAGCCGCCACAGGAGCCGGAGCCGACGATCATCCCGGAAACCACCTGCACCACGATTTCCACAGCTCCAACGGAAAATGAGGGGACAGAACCCTTCTCTCAGCCGGTAACAGAGCCTGCTACGACTACGGAACCCTTGGTTCTTCGACCGGAACAGGATGCCACAGACTGCGAACAGCCTGTGGAAGAAAGACCGGCTGATGAAGAGAAAGGGAAGCCCAGAGAGGACAAGGATCAGAAGAAACCTAAACCTTCCGAACCTGTTGCGGAGGACACCGAGGCAGCAGAACAACCGGCTGAAACGGAGGCCGTGGAGGAAAACACCATCCCCACAGAGCCGCCGACTCAGGCAACCGTACCTGCTGAGATGGATGCAACCATTCCTTCTCAGCCCGTAACCCAGCCTCAGCCGGAACCCGAATTTGAGATCGATTACTGGATCGACTATGCCCAAAGCTATGCCAGATCCCTGGGGCTGAATCTGAGCAACGATGCCGTAGACTGTTGGGACAATCCCATCACTGCCGGAGCGCATTGTATCTACCTGGAGCGGGACATCAGAAACAGGCTCAGCCGTTACAGCAAGGACGAGGATATTACCGATGTCTGGATCTGGGCGGTGGACCTTGGCAATGGGATTTACGATCTCTACATCGGGTACGCCTGAGAAGCTCATACTGTATCAAATGCACCGAACACAGATTCGGTGCATTTTTTATTTCAAGAACAAGGAGTATCGACATGAAAAAGAACAACATTCTGAGAGGCACGGCCATGATGCTGGCCCTGGTGCTGTGCCTGATGACCTGCTTCGGCAGTATCCCTTTGGTCAAGGCAGTTGGTGAGGAGGCCGAGGTCCGCATGATCTCTTTCCCCAGAGATGGCGAAGCCAACTATGAGGGCTGGGGCCATCCCGAAATGCACTACATGAATGGCTGGATCGCCAAGAAGAGCAGCCATACCAACATCCGGGCGATGGAAGAATACGACGGCAATATCTGCTATTGCATCGAACCCGGTGTCATCCAGAACCCCGGCGACACCTTCACCAGCTGGGACGAGAACTTCTGGGATAACTTCCCTGAGGAGCTGAATGCATCTCTGTCCGGCGACGAGATCAAGACCTTCATCGGTCGCATCCTCCAGTATGGCTACACCGGCCCCGTTTCCGTGAGCTGGCGTTCCCAGAACGAGGGCGGTGACAAGCTGGCCAAGGCAGTGGCCACCCAGCTGCTGATTTGGGAAACCATCGTGGGTGAGCGTGACGGCGATTTCGGAAAGGTTGATCCCGGCGAATACGATGCCGTTACCGAGTGCATCACCACCGCACATCCCCTGTATGAGCGCATCCACACCCACTACGATTCCATCGAAGCCAATGTGAAGAAGCACACCAAGCTGCCCAGTTTCTTTGCCAAGAGTACCGGCAAGGCCCAGCAGATCGAGATGGCATGGACCGGCAGTGAGTACAAGGCAGAGCTGACCGATACCAACGGTGTTCTGGATGGCTACACCTTCACTGCCAATGTCACCGGTATCGAGTTCGCGGTGGATGGCAACACCCTCCGTATCACCGCAAAGGAGGCTCCTACCGAGGCTGTTACCGTCACGGCTTCCAAGAAAAACTCCATGCGTATGGGCCTCATCACCTGGACGGACGGTAGCTTCGGTCCTGAGGGCGGCACGCAGGATCTCATCACCTATGCCCAGTCTGTCAGCGACCCCGTGAAGGGCTATCTGAAGCTCAATGTCAGCTACGGCGGTGTGAAGATCGTCAAGACCTCCGAGGATGGTGTTGTGGAGGGCATCACCTTCCGCATCACCGGTGAGGGCATCGACCAGACTGTGACCACCGGTGCCAACGGCGAGATCCAGATCGACAATCTGGTTCCCGGTGAGTATGTGGTGGCCGAGCAGACCTATGATAAGTACAACCTGCAGGAGCCTCAGCACATCACCGTGGTCAACGGTCAGACGGCCACCGTGACCTTCAGCAACACCCTCAGACGGGGCCATCTCTCCGTGACCAAGACCGCCGAGGACGGTCTGAACGAGGGCATTACCTTCCATCTGTACGGCACTTCCCTCAGCGGCCACACCGTTGATGAATATGCCGTCACCGACAGCAATGGCATCGCATATTTCGAGAATGTGCTGATCGGCTCCGGCTACACCCTGGAAGAGGTGGACACCGCTTCCAAGTATGTCATCCCCGACAGCCAGACCGCTGCCATCGAGTGGAACACCGTCACCGAGAAGAGCTTTACCAATATCCTGAAGAAGTGGAATGTGACCGTCACCAAGACCGATGCTTCCACCGGCACCGCCCAGGGCAACGGCTCCCTGGCCGGCGCTCAGTACGGCGTTTACAAGGGCGATGAGCTGATCGACACCTATACCACCGATGCCAACGGCCAGTTCACCACCGGCTACTATGTCTGCGGCGATAACTGGACCATCCGGGAGATCGCTCCCTCCGAGGGTTATCTGCTGGATACCACCGTCTATCCCGTGGGCGCAGAAGCCAGGAACTACACCGTGGAGCTGAACTCCGTCACCCTGACCGTTCAGGAAACCGTCAAGAAGGGTTCCATCGCCATCATCAAGCACAGCGACAACGGCGATACCCAGATCGAGACTCCTGAAGCTGGTGCCGAGTTCTGTGTCTACCTGAAGTCTGCCGGCAGCTATGATGCCGCCGCAGAATCCGAGCGGGATTACCTGATTTGCGACGAGAACGGCTATGCCCAGACTAAGGAGTTGCCCTACGGCCTGTACACCGTCCATCAGGTTTCCGGCTGGGATGGCCGGGAGCTGATGGCAGACTTCGATGTGTTTATCAGCGACAACGGCGAGGTTTACCGCTATCTGATCAACAACGCCGCCTTTGAATCCTTCCTAAAGGTCATCAAGGTGGATGCCGAAACCGGCAAGACCATCCCCTACGCAGGCGCAGCCTTCCAGATCTACAACCCCGACGGAACTCTGGTGAAGCAGACCTTCACCTATCCCGAAGTCACCGAGATCGACACCTTCTACACCAACGAGGACGGCTACCTGATCACCCCCGAATCTCTGGAATACGGCACCGGCTATGCGCTGGTAGAGGTCAAGGCCCCCTACGGTTATGTCATCAACTCCGAGCCTGTGTACTTCGATGTGACCCAGGATGATTCCACTCAGGAGGGCGGTATCACCGTCATCGAAGTCACCAAGGCCAATACCGCCCAGAAGGGAACCATCCGCATCCACAAGACCGGCGAGATTTTTGCCACCGTCCATTGCGATGCAGATTTCTATGTTCCTGTGTATCAGGAGCAGGGCCTGCCCGGTGCAGTCTTTGAGATCACCGCTGCCGAGGATATCTACACGATGGATGGCACCCTGCGCTACACCGCCGGCGAGGTGGTGGACACCATCACCACTGATGAAACCGGCTATGCCACCAGTAAGGCCCTGTATCTGGGCAAGTTCCATGTGACCGAGATCACCGCACCTGCGGGCATGGTCATCAACACCGAACCTCATACTGTCGAGCTGGTCTACGCCGGTCAGGAGGTCGAGATTACCGAGACTGCTGCCAGTTTCACCAATAAGCGGCAGAAGGTATCCGTGTCCATGAATAAAATCATGGATCAGAACAACGACTTCCACATCGGCATGAACGGCGAAATCACCGCTGTTACCTTTGGCCTTTATGCTGCCGAGGAGCTGACCGCCGCAGACGGCAGCACCATTCCCACCGATGGCCTGATCGAGATCCTCTCTGTGAACGAGGATGGCAAGGCCACCTGTCAGGCTGACCTTCCATTTGGCAGCTACTATCTGAAGGAGCTGACCACCGATAGCCACTACATCCTGACCGATGAGAAGTATCCCTTCACCTTCACCTCTGCCGGCGCAGAGCAGGAGCTGATCGAGATCACCGTCAATGACGGCAAACCCATTGTCAATGAGCTGCTTTATGGCGCAGTCAGTGGCTACAAGGTGGGCGAGAGCGATGAACCTCTGCCCGGTGCGCTGTTCGGCCTGTTCCGTGCAGATGAAGCGGCTTTCGTTGCTGAAACTGCCCTGGCTGTCTCCATCTCCGATGCAGACGGCAGATTTTCCTTTGACATGATCCCCTGTGGCAACTGGCTCATTCGGGAAATCGCAGCCCCTGAGGGCTATGTCCTCTCTGATGAGGTGTATCCCGTGACCATCGCTGAGAATGGCGTGGTGCTGGAGATCAAGATCACCAACGAGCGCATCCGGGGCAATGTTCAGCTGACCAAGGTGGACAAGGACTACCCTGAGAACAAGCTGGCCGGTGCGGAATTTGAGCTGTATGCCGATACCAACGGCAACGAAGAATTCGATGGCGAGGATGCCCTGGTGGGTATGCTCCAGGAGCTGACCGGCGGCAACTACCAGATGAACGACCTGCTGTATGGCGGCTACTTCGTTAAGGAAAAGACTGCACCCCAGGGCTTCTATCTGGATGAAAATGCCTACTACTTCCAGATCACCGAGGACGGCCAGACCGTCATCGTGGAGAACGAGGCCGGCAAGGGCTTCCTCAACAATGCCCAGCGGGGCAGCATCCGCATTGAGAAATCTTCCGATGACGGCGTGATCCAGGGCTTCACCTTCAAGGTCGAGGGAACCGATTTCACCGGACAGCCCTACTCCCAGACCTTTGTCACCGACGAAAAGGGTGAGATCCAGATCGAGGGCCTGCGCATCGGCACCTACACCATTTCCGAGGTGAAGGACAAGGCATCCGAGCGGTATGAGCTGCCTCCCGATGAGACTGTTACCCTCCAGGCTGGTATGACCACCGTGGTCAAATGCTTCAACAAGAGCATCCAGGACGGCCCCGACATCCCCAAGACCGGCGATGAGAGCAACATCGCAATGTGGGGTACTGTGGCTCTGGCTGCACTGGCCGGTGCCAGTGTCGTCAGCTTTGTGCTCTGGAAGAAGTCTCGCAGAAAGTAAGACCCCAAATCGGGCGGCATCGTATGGTGCCGCCCATTTTCAGGAAGGAGCGAGTAATTTGGCTGAAGAAGAACGGCAATTTGGAACCTATAAGATCTTTCAGTCCTTCCATATAGGCAATCGGGAGGTGGTCATGGCCGAGGATATCCATGCGGCTGAAGATGAAATGTACCTCTGCGCCTTTGTGGAGGATAACGGTATCATGCAGCGTCTGGTGGATGCAATGGTCAGTGACGATTACACCGAGATCACAGAGCTGTTTGCAGAGCGGATCAAGGAGCAGGCAAAGGAAGCCCACCGTCAGACCCATACCCGTAGATTCCAGGGCTATGATGATCGCCCCATTCGGGACTGTACGCCCATCACTTATCAGGACAACCTGGAAGGGCGCATCGTGGTCATCAACCCCGACAAGCTCCGCAGGGAATACCGGCTGGCCAGCTGTCAGCTGAAGCTCTGCATCGGCGGCTTTGGCGCATCCCCAGGCAGCCGTGGAACCTCCTGCCTCTGCGTAGATCTGCATACCGGTAAGCACAGCAGCTTTCGCAGGAGCGATGTTCTTGGAACCATGACCGAAGCTGAGCTTCCCGAATGGGCGCAGCTCGGCTTGAGCAAATACCGTGACGATAAGAAACGAGAAAGGAATGAACGATAATGGACCTGACACTCAGACCCATGACCCAGGCAGAACAGGCCTACTGCTATTCCCAGAGCCAGCAGATCTCCGGACAGACCGGCCTCATTGGCCACCTCCGTGCAGACTTCGGCAGTAATGGAACGGGATTTTTCTCCAACTTCTTCGACTTCCGGAAAGATCTGAAGTCCGAGGACTTCAAGGCAGAGATCAATGAGGTCATCAATGCCCTCCGGGAGGACCAGCGGTTCGGCGGCATCCTGGCCAGCCGCACTGCCATGAGCAAATACTGCAAGAAGCATCCCGGCAGCAGCATCGAGCCGGACTACAACTATGGCTTTCGGGCCGACACCGACCACTACTCCTACATGCTGCGGGTAACGCCCAAAAAGGGCGAGTACAACCTGTACTGCTACTGTTATCTGCGCCAGTGGCTGGATGGCCACATGAAACGGGCTGAAAAGGGAATCCGTTTCTTCTTCGATTATAAGGAGCGGTTCCGTCTTGCCGATGGCGACCGCATCCGGTTGGTCATGGAAAGCGGCGAAAATCGTGAGATGACCTGCCGCTATATCGATGACCACCATATGGAGGTCTTTGGGCAGAGCACCTCCACAGTTTATCATATCGATGAATTCGTTGAGGCATGGAAAAATCACGGCTGCACGGAGATGATCCCCCTGCGCAAGTCCCTGCCGGAAAAGTGTTTCAGCTTCCTGGAATCCAGCGGTGAGCTGATCGTCATTGAGAAGGGCAAGCAGGGCTACTCGCCCACCGGCATCTACCCCCAGGACTCGGATGTACGGGCAGGTGTGGATGCCGCCAACGAAGTCAACGGCGTAACCAAGGCCCAGTCCGCTGCAATGAAGGCCGGCTCCATGTTTGGCTGGGACAAGCCCGCAGCGGACCCTGTCAACTACGATGACCAGGGCATCCCCATCCGTCCCGAACGAAAGCATGACAGAGGTGATGCCAGATGAAATATACCATCCAGATCAAAGAAACCAGCTACGGCACCGTCACCGTAGAGGCCTCCAGTCCGCAGGAGGCCGAGGAGCTGGCAGAACAGGCTTATTATGACGGTAACACCCACTGGAAAAACTCCGATATGGAGATCACTCAGACCACCCCTGTCCGGGAACGAGGTGATGCCAGATGAACCGGGAGGATCATCGGATCTGGTCCAATGCGGATCTGGACTTGGATGACTGGCGGGACGAGCTTCAGGAGGAAGCACCGGATGCCAGCGAGATCGAGCTGCTGGAAATGATGTATGAGCGCAATGAGGAATACCTTCAGGACGAGCGCATCAATCTGAATATCCAGTTTGAGCATCCGATCCTGGTCATCGGAAACCTCGGCAGATGGAACGGGCGTGTCACCGGCTACAAGGAGATCCCCAGCGGCAATGTCCGGGACTGCCTGCGGCTGGATACGGACTACGCTTCCTGGTATGTGGACAAGCAGGGCGACCTGCGCTGTGATGCCATCCACCACGATGGCGTGAACCATTACCGCTACCGGGCCTACCGTCCCCGTGTTACCCAGGAGCAGATGGAAGCTCTGAAAGATAAGATCTACGAAGGAACGGTGACTGAAGCCGACATTGACCGCTATACCCGACGGCTGGGGGATTCCATCGGTAAGGTATACGGCTGGAGCTTCCCCAGACCCAAACGACAACAGGAACGATGAAAGGAGGAACGAGAATTGGCCGGTAAGAAACAGGAAATTCTGGAGCTGGCCCTGACAGAAGCCCAGCGCATCCGCTCCGGCGGCGAGGCCTACATGGACTTCCTCTCCACCGCCGCCCGGAATCATAAATACGGCTTCCGGGATCAGCTCCTCATCCACGCCCAGAGGCCGGATGCCACCGCCTGTGCGGAGATGGGCGTGTGGAACCAATTCAGGCGGTGGGTCAACCGTGGCAGCAAGGGCATCGCCCTTCTGGTGGATGGTCCGGGGTATTACAAGTTGCGCTATGTATTCGATGTCTCCGACACCAACAGCCGGGAGGGGCATCAGGCTCCCATCTGGCAGGTACAGCCCCGGATGGAGGAGCAGCTGAGCCGTCAGCTGACGGAGCTTTACGGTCTGGAAACCGAGGACACGGAGCTGTCCGCAGTCCTCAAACTGACCGCAGAGGCGCAGGTCAGGGAAAGGCTCGCCGGCTGTCTGGCAGAACTGGCAGAAGCCAAGGCCGGCAGCTTCCTGGAGGAGCTGGATGGCGAGACCACCGAATACTGGCTCCGGGCCACTCTGGAAAACAGCGTTGGCTTCATGCTACTGGAGCGGTGCGGCTGTGACCCTAAAGCCCATTACAATGCCGAGGACTTCGTCTTTGTGGTGGAGTTCAATACCCCGGAGGCTCTGTCTGTGCTGGGCTGCACCGCCAGCGGCATCGCCAGGGATATCCTCAAGGATGTGGAAAAGGCCGTCAAGGGACTTATCCGGGAGGAACGGAATCAGGCGGCTCGTACAGTTGTCGAAGCGATGCTTTCCGGGTATGATGGTGTCAGAAACAACGACGAAAGGAGCAACGAACATGGAACTGACCTACACCAAGCAGGGGGACTACCTGCTCCCCGATCTGAAGCTGCCGCAGAATCCCAACCTGGGCAAGTACGCCATGATGCGCAGATCCTTCCTGAAGGAGAACAAGCTGGGCCTGTACACCGGCATGATGCTCTCCGGGAGACTGAACATCCACCTGACCGAAGTCGAGCAGCAGGCCCAGGCCATGATGGAGCGGCTGATGGCTCAGCTGGCGAAGGCCGAGGGCGTGACGGAGGAGCTGAAAGCCACGGACCAGATGGCCTGGGTACAGCGGATGAACTCCATCACGACCAGAGCGGAGGAAATCGTCAGAAGCCAGCTCATCTGCAGCTGAGTGGCCGGAACGGAAACTTCCTGTGGGATGTGGAGTTCTACCACCATGACAGGGAGAAGAACGAGCTGCTTCGCACCAGCGATGCCCTGAAAGACAACCGAATCGAGATCGCCGCATTCTTTGCCGACCACCCGGACAGCAGAGAACGCGGCGATTTTATTAAAACCTTCTTTGACAACACCTTTGTTGAGAAGATCCTGGAGAATGGTCAGAGAGCCGGATACCGGGCCTATGACGATATGCTCCACATCTGGCGAGGGGCCTACATGACCCGTGAGCGGGAGGTCTACTGCCGCTGGAGCGAGGTGGCAGACCGGATCTACGGCATGATCCTCCTGGACCAATGGCTGGCTCCTGACGAGGTGCTGCTTCCCACCGAGGAGCAGCAGATCGCCATGATCGAGCTGGCAGCTCAGGAACAGGATACAGCCTTCACGATCCCCCAGGCGGCCATCGACTATGTTCTCTGTCAGGGCAGCATGATGTCAAACGGAAAATACCGCATCTACGATCATTTCCAGAAAAAGCTGACCCCGGAGGAGAACATCACCTTCCTGAAAAACGAATACGGCTGGGGCGGTAAGTCCAACGGCATCCCCGGCTCCGGCTACTGGGAGCTGCACGATGCCAAGGGTGTGGCCATCCAGCGACGGTTCCGGGATGAAGAGGATGCAGACTTTCTGATCCGCTGGCCTGCGGCTGAAAAGCGCATCCGGGAGCTGATCGAGGCTGACCGATATCTGACACCGGCTGAAAAGGAGAAGTACCCGGACTATTGCCGGGAGCGGGCCCTCTGGCAGCAGCGGGGTCAGATCGCTGATGAGTTCAAATCCATCGTGGATGACTTCAATGACTACCAGGAGCAGCTTGGAAATCCCGAAGCCAAGCTGAACAGCTATGTTCTGGCTGACTGTGTAAATAAGTTCATTGACGGTCAGAAGAGGACCACCACACTGGATGAACACAACTTCATCCTGCCACTCATGCGGGAAGCCATGAATACCATCATCGGGCAGAATACCCACCTGACAGAGCGGTGTCTGGCCATGCTGGACCACCTGAATGGTGATCTGTCCAAGCCTATGGAACCCACGGAGGAGGAGCTGAACCCGCCTCCCGAACCGAAGAAGGAGTATGTCCTCTGTCTGGGTGATGAAGTCCGCATCGACATGAAGTTCTACGATATTCTGGCTCTGGAGGGTGATTCCGTCCGGCTCTATGACCGGGAGTTCCCCTTGTTCAACCAGGAGATGCCCCGGCAGGAGTTTCTGGAACGGATCGCCGCAGATGCCTGGAATGACCAGTACCTGGAGCCGGTGGAGGAAGCTGTGGAGCCTGCTGCCCCTGACCCACTGCCCGTCGGCAGGATCGAGTACTTGCACTCAGATGGCCGTATCCGTGAGCAGGTGGAGTATGCCGACCTTTCCCAGATGAAAGCAGACCTGCGGAAGGACAACGACAGCGGTGTTCCCATGAAAGTGACCATGTATGTGGATCGCCAGGGCCATATCGCTGACCACCGGTTCGTCTATGAGCTTGACCCACCCCTCCACGGCACTTCCGTCATCATGAATCCCCACATCCAGGGCGGTCTGGAGACCAGTCTGGAAAAGGCCATGCGGCTCATCAGCGAGTTCTGCGAAAAGGAATACGATTCCCCGGCAGACTTCTCCGATCTGCGCAATATCGGTGTCGGATACACCACCATCACGGATGAGGAGATCGATGTGCAGGCCAGTGTGGATCTGATGCGCTTCTCCCTGAACCGCTCCGTGGGTGGGATCATCGTGGATCGCCGCAAGTACGATTCTCTGGATGACCTGATCCACAATGAATTGGAACACCTGTCCTTTGAGAACCTCATCGATTTTACACCGGAACAGCTGGCCCAGGTGGAAGTACATGGCTGGGACAATGAGCTGGCGGCCACCTTCCATGCAGGCGGAGAGCGCATCGACATTTACCGCTATGTCAGCGGTTCCTTCCATATCCACTACGGCTCCGATCCGAAGCGGATGACCGCCGCTTCCGTGGATGGCCCCTACGACTTCCTGGGCGAAGCAAAGCATGAGCTGCTTCAGAAGTATCCTGACGCAATGGAAGTGATCGAAGCGGAGCAGAGTTTCATCGGCACCTATTATGTGGTGGAGAACCTGGCTGTACAGGGACAGCTTCAGGTCAGAGAATACGATACCCTGTTCCTGGCCATGCAGGCTTACAACAATCTGCCCACCGACAAGCGCAAGGCTCTGGGTATCCGCAACACCCAGCCAGTCCCCGGCAGTCTGGACTTCCTTCAGTGCATCGACGGTGTGGATACCATCGTGGAGGATTACTTGAAGGTAGACGGCTGGCAGAACGAGGAGATTCTCGGTGCTGTCCGGCAGATCGAGAAGCACATGAAGAAAGAGCCCAAAGAGCTTGCTCCCCCTGCACCAAAGCCCCGTGAACGGTCAGCATCCACCGTGCTGCTGCCCTCCATTCCCGATTCTGAGCGCAGTAGCTTCCGCATCCGGGACGATGATCTGGGCGTGGGTACACCCGGTCAGCGATACGCCAACAATGTTGCCGCCATCCGGCTTCTGAAGAAGCTGGAAGCGGAGGAGCGGCTGGCCACCCCGGAGGAGCAGGAAATCCTGTCCCGCTATGTAGGCTGGGGCGGTCTGGCCGACTGCTTTGATGAGCGAAGCAGCAAGTATCCCGAACTGAAAGCCCTCCTGACCGAGGAGGAATACGCCGCCGCCAGGGAATCCACTCTGACGGCTTTTTACACACCTCCAGTGGTGATCCGGGCCATGTATCAGGCTCTGGAGAACATGAACTTCCGAAACGGCAACATCCTGGAACCCTCCTGCGGCATCGGTAATTTCATCGGCATGCTGCCGGATTCCATGTCCGCCAGCAAGCTCTACGGCGTGGAGCTGGACTCCATCTCCGGCCGCATCGCCCAGCAGCTTTACCAGAAGTCCAGCATTGCCGTCCAGGGCTATGAAAAGACCGATCTGCCCGACAGCTTCTTCGATGCCGCCATCGGCAATGTCCCCTTCGGTCAGTTCAAGGTGTCCGACAAGCGGTATGACAAGCACAATTTCCTGATCCACGATTACTTCTTTGCCCGGACCCTGGATAAGGTCAGACCCGGTGGTATCATCGCCTTCATCACCTCCAAGGGAACGATGGACAAGGAGAATCCTGCCGTCCGCAAATACATCGCCCAGCGAGCCGACCTTCTGGGAGCCATCCGTCTGCCCAACAACACCTTCAAGAGTGCCGCCGGCACAGAGGTCACTTCGGATATTCTCTTCCTGCAAAAACGGGACCGGCTTATTGACCGGGAGCCTGACTGGATGTACCTGAGAACGGATGAAAACGGGCTGAGAATGAACGGCTACTTCGTGGAGAACCCCCACATGATCCTGGGCCGGATGCAGGAGGTCAGCGGCCCCTACGGTCCGGAAACCGCCTGTATCCCCTATGAGGATCGTGATTTGGGCGAGTTGCTCGGTGATGCCATCCGGAATATCCACGCAGACTTCGTGGAATATGAAATGGCGGAAACGCCGGAGGACTGGGAAGACCTATCCATCCCCGCAGATCCTTCGGTGCGCAACTTCAGCTACACCGTTGTGGATGGGACTGTGTATTACCGGGAAAACAGCCGGATGCATCCTGTGGAGCTGTCCGCCGCAGCGGCGAACCGGGTCAAGGGCCTCATCGGCATCCGGGACTGTGTGCGGACACTCATCGAGTACCAGACCGAGGATTACCCCGATTCCATAATCGAAGCAGAGCAGGCACGGCTGAACGAGCTGTATGACAGCTTCAGTGAGAAGTACGGGCGCATCAACTCCCGTGCAAATAACTCGGCCTTCAACGCCGACAGCTCCTTCTGTCTGCTGTCCTCCCTGGAGATCCTGGACGATGAGGGCAATTTCCGCCGCAAGGCCGATATGTTCTCCAAGCGCACCATCCGGCAGAAGGTGGTCGTCACCTCCGTGGATACGGCCTCGGAGGCCCTGGCCCTGTCACTGGCTGAGAAAGCGAAGATCGACATGGAGTATATGTCAGGGCTGACCGGTAAGACCGAGGAGCAGATCGCATCTGACCTCGCCGGTGTCATCTTCCGCAATCCCCTCTACACCGATGACGGCAGCACCCAGGCCAAGTATCTCCCTGCTGACGAGTATCTCTCCGGCAATGTCCGGGAGAAGCTGGCCATTGCGAGGGAATACGCAGAGAAGCTGCCGGAAACCTACGCCCCCAATGTCCGGGCGCTGGAAGCGGTGCAGCCGGTGGATCTGACTGCCAGTGAGATCTCCGTCCGTCTGGGTGCCATCTGGCTTCCCAAGGATGTGGTGGAGGAGTTCATGTTCCAGCTTCTGGGTACGCCCATCTATATGCGCTGGAACATCCATGTCCACTACTCCAGGTACACCGGCGAGTGGAATATCGAGGGTAAATCCATTGACCGGGTGGGTGTCGATGCCCACAACACCTACGGCACCAGCCGGGTCAATGCCTACAAGATCATCGAGGAAACCTTAAATCTCAGGGATGTGCGAGTTTTTGATTACATCGAATCGGAAGGCGGCAAGCGTGTCCCTGTCCTGAACAAGCGGGAAACGGCTATTGCCCAGGGTAAGCAGGATCTGATCAAGCAGGCTTTTACCAACTGGATCTGGGAAGACCCAGACCGTTGGGAACGGCTGACGAGACTGTACAACGACAAATTCAACTCCATCCGTCCCCGTGAGTATGACGGAAGCCATCTGAACTTTGTTGGTATGAACCCGGAGATCACCCTCCGGCCCCATCAGGTCAATGCCATCGCCCACATCCTCTACGGCGGAAACACCCTGCTGGCCCATGTGGTCGGTGCCGGCAAGACCTTCGAGATGGTGGCCGCTGCCCAGGAGAGTAAGCGGCTGGGCCTGTGCCGGAAGTCCCTGTTCGTGGTCCCCAACCATCTGACAGAGCAGTGGGCGTCGGAATATCTGCAGCTGTATCCCAGTGCAAACATTCTGGTGGCCACCAAGAAGGACTTTGAAGCCCGGAACCGAAAACGGTTCTGCGCCCGGATCGCCACCGGCGACTACGATGCCGTTATCATCGGTCACAGCCAATTCGAGAAGATCCCCATGTCCCAGGAGCGTCAGAGGCTGATCCTGGAACGGCAGATGGAAGAGATCATCGGCGGCATTGCGGAGCTGAGGCAGAACAGGGGCAGCAAGTTCTCCGTGAAGCAGATGGAGCGGGCCAAAAAGACCGTACAGCAGAAGCTGGAGAAGCTCAATGACCAGACCAGGAAGGATGACCTTGTGACCTTCGAGGAGCTGGGCATCGACCGCATCTTTGTGGACGAGGCCCATTACTACAAGAACCTGGCGGCATTTTCCAAGATGCGCAATGTGGGCGGCATCAGTCAGACGGAAGCCCAGAAGTCCAGCGACCTGTTTATGAAGTGTCAGTATCTTGACGAGCTGACAGGCGGCAGAGGCGTCATCTTCGCCACCGGCACCCCCATCTCCAACTCTATGGTGGAGATGTACACCATGCAGAAGTACCTGCAGTATGGCGCACTGAAGCGCAACGGCCTTGTCCACTTCGATGCCTGGGCCTCCACCTTTGGTGAGACGGTGACGGCCATCGAGCTGGCCCCGGAGGGCAGCGGCTACCGCTCCAAGACCCGGTTTGCCCGGTTCTATAACCTGCCGGAGCTGATGTCCATGTTCAAGGAGATCGCAGATATCCAGACGGCGGATATGCTGAAGCTGCCGGTGCCGGAGGCCAACTATCATCCTGTGGTACTGAAGCCCTCGGAGCATCAGAAACGGCTGGTATCCTCCCTCTCCGACCGGGCCGAGCGAGTGCGGAACAAGATGGTCAATTCCGCAGAGGACAATATGCTGCTCATCACCAACGACGGCAGAAAGCTGGCTCTGGATCAGCGGCTTATTGACCCTCTGCTTCCTGACAGTGATACCGGCAAGGTTGCCGCCTGTGCCGAGAATGTCTATTCCATCTGGAAGCGTACCTCGGAGCAACGGTCCACACAGATGGTCTTCTGCGACCTTTCCACACCCCACAATGACGGAAAGTTCAATGTCTATGACGATCTGAGAACAAAGCTCATTGCAAAAGGCATCCCTGACGAGGAAATTGCCTTCATCCACTCCGCTAATTCTGAGGCCCAGAAGAAGGAGCTGTTCGGAAAGGTCAGAAGCGGCCAGATCCGTGTCCTCCTCGGCTCCACCCAGAAGATGGGAGCCGGAACCAATGTACAGCAGAAGCTCATTGCCTTGCACCATCTCGACTGCCCCTGGCGGCCCAGTGACCTGCAGCAGCGGGAGGGCCGGATCGTCCGCCAGGGCAACGAGAACCCGGAGGTGGAAATCTACACCTATGTCACCGAGAACACCTTTGACAGCTACCTGTATCAGCTGTTAGAATCCAA
>ERZ808026.58-NODE-58-length-19355-cov-5.464623_pt1 | contig 19355 bp, 25 predicted proteins | sample MGYA00380182_ERZ808026 | MGnify/ENA primary metagenome ERZ808026 (study PRJEB31490, sample SAMN06133376) | cow dung metagenome | isolation source: H9 | host: cow | place: China: Chengdu | collected 2015-05 ... | reverse complement strand
AGATATATAGTTATTTAATTATGTATACAGATGGTGAATTATTATATAAGGAGAAAATATATGTACTATGGATTTAAAGAACTAGATTTGGAGATTGATGATACTCCATATGATGACGACTTAGTTAATGCTTATATAGCAGAATATGAGTCATCACTTCCAGTAAGTGATACCTCTGTTACAGAAGTAGAGGGATTCAGTGATGAGGCTCTATTTGAGCCATTACGTGAACTAGAAGATTAAGCATATAAGAGCTAGAAATAGCTCTTTTTTTTTTATTTATGTAATTAGTTAATTAGGTATTGGTAATTAGGTATATAGGCACTGCGTCTGCCCACTACTCACTTACTCACTCACTCACGAACAATAAGTATTCTCGTTTACAGATGGTAAATTATTTACCAAGTTAATTCGTTATTTCAATCACAATTTAAGAGGTTATTAATATGACTAACGCATTAAACAATCTTAACACAAACGTAAACCAAGAAGAAAAAGCAATTAAGAAAAATAACGTTTATCTTAATTTAAAAATCACTACGAACAGTGGGGATGTTCGTAGATTTAGCTTCTTGCTATGCAACTCTGGTAGTGGCATAGAGCAGAGTAATGCCAATGCTGTAATTAATGCAGCTAAAGATATGTCGTTAGAAGAAGCTAACGCATATTTAACAGACATCTTTGCTAACCCAGAAAAGTGGAATCCTACCACTGAAGATGGGGTTCGCAGAATTGAAGGCTCATGCTACTTGTCAGGCATCAAGTCTGCAAGTAAAGACTGGGTGAACGACTTCTAGTAGGTTAAATGAACTCCCTCTGTTGAGGGGGTTCTAACCCTTTTTTTGGGTCTTCACTTAAATAATTATTTAGCTAGTTAGCTAGCTAGATAGTTAGATAGTTTACAGATGGTTAATATTATCGATCACAAATTAATAGGAGTAAAATCATGGATAATAAAACTATGGATAGAATCGCACAACACTTAATGAATTCAGGTTATGAAGCTGTGCCAGCTTATGCCATTAGTCCAGACCATTTGGACAGTATTCTACAGGAAGTAGATGAATCAGGTACTACTGTCAACCCACTACTTAAGGTAAATCTAAATGCTGTAGGAGGTTGCAGATTACCTTATGTATTTATGCCTCCAAAGAGCGTTAAGAGACGCTTATCATGGAGTCTTAAGGGTAAGTATCATGGTAAGGATACCACTAAGGTATTCAAGCATATTGTGAAGAATACCACATATACTATAGATGAAGAATTGTACAAAACTACATCTATAGAAAGAGTACCAGATACTGAAAATCAGTATTTCAAGCACCTTAAGGACTTCTCTCAGTACCTAGATGAAGTAAGAGGTGATGATGGTAAATTACATATACCATACTTCCTAGATTCTAGGGGTAGAATGTACTGGGGTGTAGACGAGATATCACAAACCTCTCATAAGGAAATTAGAGGTTGTATCTTATCTACAGAATCTGTAGACAGCAAGGTAGCAGAAAGAGACCTAGCTATAGCTATAGGTTCCTACATTGTAGGTGACAAGAAACTTGACGATGAAAAGTTCAATGCAGGTATTGCATGGAAGAATAATCCAGAAGAAGTAATTGTTGCTGAAGATGAAGCTCTAGATAACACTGTAGCACAACTATGCTCTCAGATGTTTAATGATAGGGTAAACTGCTTTGTATCTAAAGATGCTACCGCATCTGGTGCTCAAGTAAATGCAGTACTATCTCATGATGCTATAAGTATTGGTAACTGTATTGGTATTGATGCTCCTAAATCAGTATGGAAAGAATTCTTCAAGTGTACTGGTTTTGGAGAAGAAGATTACGATGCAGTAAAGAAAGGTGCTGTAGCTTATATGTACGGTGGTCAACATCGTATTAAAGGACTGCTAGGTGGTGATGAAGCAAAGTTCAATATATTCAAGAGAGAATTCTCAAGAATACTACCAGGACCTGACTACATCAGAGCTACCCTAGTAGACACATGGGATGACAATCGTGCTACTTATGAGTGGACTACTCCTGACTACCAAGAAGCTAAATGCTATTCTAAGGTATTAGTAGAAAAGCACGTAACAGCTACACAAGTAATCTACATTAGTGGTAATGCTTTAGGTACTGTTACTGCAGGATTTACTCGTAAAGAAGAAGTAATCCGTGCTAAACCAAGAATGGTAGATGGCTATAGAAATCAAGGTACTCTAGGATTAGCTGCTAACTGCATACATAGTATGGACGCTTATGTTATGCGTGAAGTTACTAGAATGTGCTCTATTGACAGAGAATACCTAGCTAGAAAATACAGACACTTAGATGTTGGTGAAGCTACTCCAGAAATGGAGAGATGGGTAAATATGTGGAATCGTAACCACATAGTATCTCTAGAGATGGTAGGTGATATTACTAAGGGTAGTAGAATACCACTAGATATGTTACAAGCACTAACTAGTAAAGTACAGTTAGTATTATCTAAACCAGCAGTACCTATGATTACAGTACATGATGAATTCAGTACATTACCAGGTAATATGGATAACGTAGTGCAATACTACGCATACGTACTAGGTGACTTGTACGAGAGTACTATCATATTGTCAATCATGGAAGAGTTAGGTGTTAGTAAGAAGCACCTAGATACTATGAGAGCACTACATACTAGTCATTATGATCCTACTATGGGTGATAAGATTAGAAGTGCTAAATACGCTATCTGCTAGTACATATTAGGTAGGGGAAACCCTACCTTTCTTTTTTTAGGGTCTACACTTAGCACAACATTAATAAATTATGAGGTTAAATATGTCTACAATTAATGAAATTAAGAATTATGTTAAAGTTTGTTTTAAGTCACAATTAGTTCCTTTTATTCAAGGATCACCTGGTTTAGGTAAATCAGCAATCATTAAGGAAATTGCTGAAGAATATAATCTAGAATTAATAGATATTAGATTATCTCAATGTGATCCTAGTGACTTAATGGGCTTTCCTAAGTTAGATGGGGATACGGCTACTTACGTACCTATGGATATTTTCCCTACTGAAAATACTAAATTACCTAAAGATAAAAAAGGTTGGATTATATTCTTTGATGAATTAAATTCAGCACCTAAGAGTGTGCAAGTATGTGCTTATAAAATCATACTTGACAGAATGGTAGGACAACATAAATTAAATGATAATGTTTTAGTATGTTGTGCTGGTAACTTAGCTACTGATAAAGCTGTAGTAAATAACCTATCTACAGCATTACGCTCTAGACTAGTAAACTTAACTATGGAACCTTCTGTTAATGAATGGTTAGAGTATGCTATTAACAAGGATTTCCATTTTACTATCACAGCATATATTCAATGTAAGGGTATTGATGCTCTATATAACTTTAATCCAGATAAAGATTCTGATACTTATGCTTGTCCTAGAACATGGGAAATGCTTAATAGAATCGTGAATAGTGTTAATGATCCTAAAGAATACTTAGACCTAGTATTAGGTACAGTAGGTAGTATAGGTGCAGAATATCTTGGTTTTATTGATTATTGTGGTAGTATTCCTACCCTAGCAGATGTGCTTAATGGTAAAGCTACAGTACCAAGTAAAGAAGGTGTTAAATTCTTAACCTGTAACTGGTTATTAAAAGAATTAGCAGAACTATCTAAAGACTCTGAAATAACTAAGGTTATGGAATATATTGAAAAGTTCTCTGAAGAGTACTGTGGTTTATTCTTACAATCTGCTAGTAAGAAAAATCCAAAAGTACTTAATAATAAAGGTTATTTAAAGTTATTAACTAAACTAGGGAAGTTCTTAGTATGTTAGACCAATCATTAAGAAAGGTAAAAATTAAGCTAATGGCTAAAGATCCATTCTTAGCTACACTGGCTTTAGACTTACCTACAAGATTTACAGATGAAGTACCTACTGCTGCTACTGATGGTGTAGAATTACTCGTAAACCCTTCATTTTGGTCGAATTTAAGCGATGCTCATAAAATAGGGGTATTTGCTCATGAGGTACTTCATGTAGCATATATGCACACATTTAGACGTAAAACCAGAGATCCTAGGTTATGGAATATGGCAGGGGATTACGTAATAAATCTAGTGCTTAAAGACGAGAATTATCAATTACCTGATGGTTGTTTATATGATACCCAATACAGAAATATGAGTACTGAAGAAGTGTATGAGCAACTTATGAAATCAGCACCTCCATGTAGTTCTAATGATCCACTACAAGGTGATGCACTTCAAAGTCCTCAAAATAAGAATACTCAGCAGCAGGTAGCTAGTAAAATCAGTAATGCTAAATTAGCTACTGCTAGTGCTGGTAAGGGTATTGGCTCTCAAGGTAATGAAATTTCTAGAGCTATAGATACTATCCTAAGACCTCAATTACCTTGGTATGCAATACTACTACAGTATTGTACTGATTTAAAAAACCAAGAATATTCATGGAGTAGGCCTAATAGAAGATATACTGATGTATACCTACCATCTCTACAAAATACTGAGTATGGGATGGGAGGTATAAACGTATTTATAGATGTATCAGGTTCTATTGATGATAATACTCTAAATGTATTCTTAGCAGAATTAAAGAATATATGGGAGTCTTGTAATCCTGATTGGATAGATCTTATGGCATTCTCTACTAGACTTAATAAGGCTACTAGAGTAGAAGAAGAATGGAATACTAAGTTTGATACTTCATCTACAGGTGGTACTTCAGGAGGTCCTGTACTAAATTATATTAACTCTTGTAAGGAAGAGTGTGTTAATATAATATTTACTGATGGTTATATTGATACACCTCATACGAATAAAAAGAATGTTTTTTGGATTATATTAGATAATCCATCATTTAAATGTTCCTATGGGAGAATTCTACATTTGGAGAGTTAGTGATTTATTATGAGAAATTCTCAATTAAGGGTAGAGAAAAACTCAAGGAAATCCAAAGAGAGTTTGACTGGTCTATTGAACAACTAGACTGGTTAATTGCTTGTATTGGATTTGAAAGTCAATTTAAACCAAGAGCTAGAAATAAGATTTCTAAAGCTACTGGTTTAATTCAATTTATGCCTCTAACTGCTGAGTACTTAGGTACTACTATAGATGCTCTATTAGAAATGGAGGACTATGAGCAGTTAGAGTATGTTAAGAGATATTTTAAGCCTTACGCTCGTAGGATTGAATCTTTAGAAGATATGTATATGGCTATTTTAATGCCTAGATGTATAGGTAAAACACCTGATGCTAATGTATTTAGTAGTTATAAAGCATATAAACAAAATATTATTTTAGACCTCAATAAAGATGGTAAAGTTACCATAGAGGAAGCTACAGCAAGAGTTAGGAGAATCTACGATAGTGGAAAATCTCTTAACTAAAACATACATCTTTATTTTAATTGCAGGTATAGGTGGTCTTGTAAAATACCTTAAAGGAGCTAATTTTAGCTTTCAAGGGTTACTTATAAGAGTACTATCATCTGCATTTACAGGATGGATAATAGGATTAATGTCACTACACTTCCAACTATCTATTGAAATGTCTTGTGCCTTATGTGGTATATGTGGGTACTTAGGTGCTGACACAACAATATCACTATTAGAGAAATTTATTAAGAAGAAAATAGAGTGAGAATATACATAGCTGTTTTTCTAACTGGTTTTAGTATTGGTATTTGGACTTCTAGCTATTTTAGTAATAAAGTTCAAATCAGTAATTTAGAGAAAGTTAGGGCTATTGAAACTGCTCATATACAGAAAGTAGATAAATTGAGAAGTGAGTATGAACAAAAATTGGATAATCTTAATAATACTATTATTGATATGCGTAAACTTGGAGGGGTGCAGCACAGTACCTGTCCAACCAGAGGAATGTCCTCAAAAAATAATTCCTCAAGAACTATTACGTATAGAGAAGAGGAATTATCTAGAAGACTTCAAGAAAGTCTGGGAATCCTAAAAGACTGTCAAAAAGAAGTTATACGTTGTAATGAACTACGAGAACTCTTACGATAGCGTCTTCACTACCAAGTCATTTTATGCCCCATTATTGGGGCTTTTTTATTATGAGGATAACTATGTTAAATAAATGTCAAGAGAAGGCATTAGATGCATTATTAGAGTTCTGTTATTCACAAGAAAAGTTTATCTGTTTATCTGGTATGCCAGGTACTGGTAAAACTTACTTATTAAAAGAGTTTGCTAGTCAATTAGGTAGTATTAATACAGTACTAAGAATTGCTGGTAGATCTCCATTTTCTCGTATAGAGTTTACTGCCACTACCAATAAGGCATCTGCTGTATTGTGTGAGAGTAGTGGTATAAGTGCTACAACAATATACAAGTTATTTGGTATTAAGGTTACTAGTGACTATAAGACTGGAGAAGATAAATTAGACTACACTAGAGCTATATCAGTATGTGATTGTATTATTGTAGTAGATGAAGCTTCTATGCTTAGTTATGAAATACTGGATTACATCAATAAATATGCTATTAGATGTAAGATCATATTTGTGGGTGATAAAAATCAGTTACCTACAGTAGGTGGTAAAAGTGCTGATGTATTCAATAAATTCAAGGTTATTGAATTAACTAAGATTATGCGTCAGAAACCATCTCTCGCTAAAGCCATCAAAAACGCTAAAAATACGTTAGAAGCAGGTGAAATGATAGATTTACCGTCTATGGAGTCAGAATCGATTATACGCTTAAATAAGAGCGATTTCTTGGACTCTGTAGTTAATATGGGATTAAACGATAGAATACTATGTTATACCAACAGTAAATGTATAGCATACAATTCTCATATCAGAAATGAACTAGGATTACCTACTACACCGATAAGGGGTGATCTATGTATTAGTAAAGGTAGAGTAGAATCCAAATTTAATCATATGGGTGCTGCTTACGTACTAAATGCTGAAGAATCCTTTGTTATTACAAATGTAAAACCAGTAGATAGATATATCTATGTGGGTGGTTGTAAATATGGTGTTATAGAGTATGAAACGCCTAAAGGATCATTTATTGGTTTAGAAAAACCAGAATTATACCCATTAATCCTTAAGAGTGCTTATGCTGAGTGTAAACAGTTAAAGGACTACTCTAATTATATATACATTAAGGAACATATCTTAGATCCTAGATTCTATTATTCCAGTACTATTCATAGTGCTCAAGGAAGTACATACGATAATGTGTATATTGACCTTAATGATATTATGAAAGGTAGAGGAGCAACTAAGGAAACCAAGAATAAGCTACTTTATGTAGCAATCAGTCGAGCAAAGAACAAAATCTATTTCGTGGAGTAAATTATGACAGAAGAAAATATTAAATACACAAAGATCCAAAAATTAGCATTAGAAATCGCAGCTAATGTTTTTCACCCTCATACTATATCTAGAATTGAGTCTTGCGTTTCTAAAACAAATGAAGCTTTCTATAAGGCATGGGGGAAGACTTTTCCTCAGAAGAGAAGTGAATTACTAAGTGTATTAGAACAATGCACAGAAGCAGAATTAAAAGGAATTAGAGAAGCTTTATATAATGCTGATTATCCAAATAGTTTTCCTGAAAATACTAATGATTCAGAAGCTTGGACAGCTATCAGTGCTAATTATATGGAGTATTCTTTATGTTTTCCAAAGAATTAGGTACACCTAATAAAGCAATAATATTGCCTAAAGAACAGTGTACAGATAATTATCTCAAATACTATGGAGATAACTTTATAGCTTTTGGTTTACCTAAAGCTAAAGCTGATGATATAAAAACATACCTTAAGGATATCCTTGATTCAATACCTCATAATTTTCCTATATTAATAGCCTCTACGGATATCTTTAAGGTAGCTACTAAGGTGAAAAAGGTTACTGCATTAGATGGGGTAGCAGTAAACCAGAGGTACTTCATAATACCTTCACCATTAAATTGCATTTATAACCCTAGTAAGAAATTAGTACTTAACTGGGTTATGCAGAATGTAGAGAAATTCATAGCTGGTACTTATGTCGTACCAGGCTCAAATATCATACATAGTAGTAGGTATATTTATGATGTAGAGAGTTTAGACTTCTTACATCAATACCCTATGCTAACGTGTGATATTGAAACTGCTGGTTTAAATTTTGTAGATTGTGGTGTACTGTCAATCGCATTTGCTTGGTCAGAGCATGATGGTATAGCTATCCATGTAAATAATAAAGAAGATTGGTTTAAGGAGTTAAAGAAGTTTTTTGAAAATTACACAGGATCGCTAGTATTCCATAATGCCACTTTTGACACTAAAGTACTTATCCATAATCTTTGGGTAGGAGGGCAGAGGTCTTGGAGAGAGCGTATGCCTGAGTTTATAAATGGCTTAGATATTATGTATAGAAACCTACATGATACCAAAGTTATAGCTTATTTAGCTGTAAATTCCTGTAGTGGTAATGAGTTAAGTTTAAAAAAGTTAAGCCAACAATTTAGTGGAAATTATGGTATAGATGTCTCAGGAGACAATACCACTATTCCAGTAAATGAGTTGCTAGAATATAACCTAAAAGATTGTTTATCTACTATGTGGGTGTACAACACTTATTATCCTAAGATGGTATCTGATAATCAGTTAGAGGTTTATGAATCAGTATTCAGACCTACTCTAAAAGTACTGACTCAAACTGAATATACAGGTTTATGCATAGACCAAGAAAATCTAAAGCAACTTTCGAAAACGCTAAACGATAAATACAACGAATTACTCAAGTCGATAAACACAAACCCAGAAGTTCTAAAATTCCAAAAAGTGCTAGATTTAGAATATCTAGCTAAGCAGAATACTAAGAGAAAGACACCTAAATTTGAATTATCAGAAAAAGAAAAATTAGATGCTAAATTTAATGTGAACTCAAATATACAATTAGGGAGATTGTTATTTGAACACTTTAATTTAGAACCTCTAGAATATACTGATAAAGGTGCCTATAGTGTTAAAGCTGAAGTATTAGAAGAACTTACTAGTATGCATAGCGATATACCAATATTAAACGATATTTCAGAATATTTAAAATTAAATAAGATTATGACATCATTTATGCCTTCATTTGAAAATGCAGATCCTGATGGTGACGTAAGACACCTATATGGATCTTTTCACTTAGGAGGTACTAAAAGTGGCAGACTAAGTTCTAGCGATCCAAATTTACAAAATCTACCTAGCACTGGTAGTATATATGCTAAACCAGTAAAAGCTATATTTAGAGCTCCACCAGGGTATATTTATGTAGGTTCTGACTTTGCTTCATTAGAAGATAGAATATCTGCTCTCACTACTAAAGATGAAAATAAGCTCAAAGTATATACTAGTGGAGCTGATGGTCATAGTTTAAGAGCTTATTACTATTTTAAGAAGTACATGGAAGATATAAAGCAAGTACCACTAGATACTAAATGCTATAAAGTAGAACATGATGATGGTACTGTAGAGTACCTGACAGAAGAAGAAATTGTAGAAAAAGGTTACAAACAGTAGTATAGTATTACTGTCTTATTAACAAGGAACTAACTATGGATAACATTTTTAAATTATTAGATAGCATTTTAGAAGAAACTAGTAAGCTATCTCGTGAAGAATTCTTAAACTTATTAGAAAAGCATCATGAACAAAGATTAAAATCTAAAAAACCAAGGAAGATTAAAATTACTGCTGGTGATGAACTTATTGCTACAGTAAAAGACAAGGATGTCTCTAAATGCGATAGTGCTTTTGGTTTTTATCATGCTTGTGTATTAGCACGTACAAAAGCACTTATCTGCAAATCTACTTTAGGTAAGTACTTATTAGCAGACAGTAATGGTGTTTTAAGTATGTGGAATGAAGAAGATGGTTTTGATACGTTTATCACCTTAGAAGATGTACTTGATGCTAAGTATGATATTGTAGGTAAAATCGGATACTAACCTTATTTAATTAGCCATGTGAACCCCTCTATATGAGGGGTTATTTATTTATTTAAGGAGAACTATGAAAATAACTCCAATTTCTGCTGAAGAATATAATATTCATCAAATAAACCAAATAAAGCATAAATATCCTGATTATAGACAAAGAAGTAAAATGCCTACATTCGCTCTTACTTATGGAGGAAATTGGCGTACTATTATGAAAGATGGATTCTCTGAAGAAGAAAGCAGGGAAATTGAGAAAAACTATCATGAGTTATATAAGCAGTCTGACAAGTGGGTAGATGATCGCTTAAAACAGGCTGAAAATGACGGATACGTTACACTAGCATTTGGCTTGAGGTTACGTACCCCATTACTACAGAAATGCGTTATAGGTGATAAAAAGACGCTTTACGAAGCTACTAAAGAAAGAAAGTCTGCAGGTAATGCTTTAGGGCAATCCTGGGGATTACTAAATTGTAGAGCTGTAAATGAAGTAATGGAACAAGTATGGAAATCACCTTATAGGAATGACATTCTACCTTGTGGTCAAATTCATGATGCTTCTTACTACTTTGTAAAAGATGACATTGATACTTTATTGTATTTAAATAAGATTTTATCTAAAGCTATGAAATGGCAAGAAGATCCTGCTATAGCACATGATGAAGTGCATCTATCAGGAGAATTAGATATTTTCTATCCTAGTTGGAAATACCCAACTACCATACCAAATGATTGTAATAAAGAAAAACTTATAGAGGTCATAAATGCTAACAAATAAAACCAATATATCATTACCTCTAGCTACATGGTTAGCTAGTAATTCTTATAGTGGTAAACCAGAACCTAAAAGATTATCTGCTACTAGCTTACTACAGAGTACTAGAAAGTTAGTTTACCAAGAGTTAATAAATAGAGGTACTTTTGAAGAGACTTCCTTAGATATCAGTGAATTGCTGGCTTCTAAATTAGGGAGTGCTATACACCAGAATATTCAGAATGTCTGGGAAGATGATTCTACTAGAAGTAATGCTTTATTGGCTTTAGGAATTAAACCAGAATTAATTGATAGAATTAAGGTAAATCCTATTAAAGTACAGCCAGGAGATATACCTGTATATTTTGAAGTACGTACTAATAAGGTATTTAATGCTTGGACTATATCAGGTCAATTTGACATGGTATATGATGGTCAAATCCAAGACTTTAAAAGTACTAGTACTTACGTATATATGAATAATCTTAAAAAAGATGACTATATTAAACAGTTATCTATTTATAGATGGTTAAATCCAGAATTAATTACAGAAGATACTGGAGTAATACACTATATCTTTAAAAATTGGGATAAGAATAAGACTCATGAAGAAGGTTACCCACAAACACCTTTTGTTAGTGTCACTTACGAATTATTACCTATACATGAAGTACAAAAATTAATTACTAGTAAAATTATGGATATTGAAGCTTGTTTAGAGTATCCTAATATGCTACCTGATTGTGGAAATAAAGATCTAATGATACATGAAGATGTTTATCAGTATTTTAGTTCTGAATCCTCAGTTAGAGCTAGTAAGAATTTTAGTACTTTAGTAGAAGCTAATAAGTATTTAGCTTCTAAGGGTAAAGGTCTTGTAAAGAAAAAAGTACAAGAACCTAGAGGGTGTTATTGGTGCAACTGTAGAGGCATTTGCTCCCAATATAAACAATTTAAAGATTTAGGAGTAGTTAAAGAATGACAGAAGATAATGACATTCTAACCATCAAGAATTTAGTAAAAAATGCTAAGCATCATCCTATGACTGAAGAAATAGTCGATATGATTGAAGCTAAGGCTAATAACTATAATTCTAGAGGATTTTTTAGGAACATGGTTATGTTCCAGTGGGCTCAAATAGCTAGTAATATGAGAGCTGTAATAAGCCAACCTAATGAAGAAGATTTAACTATTAATACTTATGTAGTTAATTTAATGACTTCAGGTGGTGGTAAGAACCAATCGTTAAATTTCTTAGAAGATTATATTACTAGAGATTTCGTAGATGTTTTTAAGAACTGTACTTATCCTGAAATAGCAGAAATGAGCATTCAACAAGAAGCTCTAGAAAATGCTTTACAGAAAGGATTAAATACAACAGAAGCTGTACACCTACAGGAACCTATAAGAAAGGAATATAACAACTGTGGTGCATTCTTGTATAAGTTTGATAGTGGTACAGGAGCTGCTTACAAGCAGTTACGTGTAAAGTGTCAAATAAGTAAAATTGGAGCACTATCCTTCGTATGTGACGAAATAGGTAATAACTTTAAGAATAATGAAGAATTATTCAATGCTTACCTAGAATCTTATGACGTAGGTAAGGGTTCTAGTAAGCTAGTAAAGAATACTTCTGACGCTAGTAGAACTAAAGAACGTTATAGTAATGTACCATGTAATATGCTGTTATTTGGTACACCAGATGCTCTATTTGATAGTAGCTTTACAGAGAAAGCATTTAAAGATTTACTAAATACTGGTATGAGTAGAAGATGTTTCTTTGGTTTAGGAGAAACAGTACCTCATAGTAACGTTACAGTAGACCAAATGTTTAAGCAGAGATATGGTGTAAAGCTAGATACTTCTAGTAGCCATATTAGAGATGCTTTAAAGACATTAGCTTCTATAAAGAATTATAATAAGAAAATTGAAATATCAGAGTCACTATTAAAGTCTCTGGCTTTACCTTATGAAAAATGGTGTTTATATAGAGCATCGCAATATCCAGAATTAGGTAATAGTATTACTCAATTATTACAGAAAGAGATACAGCATAGAGCGTTTAAGGTGCTTAAATTAGCTGGTGCTATAGCTTTTATCAATGGTGATGCTGAAATCACACAGGAAGCTTATTTAGCAGCTTGTAAGGTAGCTGAAGATAGTGGTAAGGCATTCTACGATATGCTACATAGACCAGAACCTTATATTAAGTTAGCTAAGTTTATTAGCAGTACTGGAGGTAGGGTATATGAGTCTACACTAGTAGAAAATCTACCATTCTTTAAGGCAGCTAATGCACAAGAAAAGAAGTCACTATTACAACTAGCTATGGCTTGGGCTACTGAGAATAATCTACCTATTAAGAAGTGTGAAAATGAAGGAGTACCTTTCTACGAGAGTATTCATATAGAAGAGACTAAGATTGATGATTTAATATTTACTGCTTCTACTGGTATATCTCATGGTTATGAGCAACCTGCTATAGGAAAAAGGACTCTGTCTTCACTAATCAAATTAGGTTCTATGGATGGAGTACACTGGTGTAATCATAGGTTTATTATTGATAGTTCTAATATACAGTTAGGACCTCATAGAAGTGAGAATACTACACTTTCTGGTTTTAACTTACTAGTATTTGATGTGGATGGTAAGAATGGAGAAGCATCTCCAATACCAGAAGCTATTAGTATGTTAGATGGTTATACATACATCATATATACCACTAAATCTCACTCTGATGCGACACCATGCTATAGGGTGATAATACCCCTCAAATATACTATCTCGCTTAATAGAGAGGATTATAAGGGGTTTATGAAGAATTTAGAAAAAGCACTACCATTCAAAGGAAGTGATGAACAAACCTACCAGAGAAGTAGAAAATGGTTATCTAATAATGGTACTGTCTATAGTAAACTAGATGGTCAATTATTTGATCCTTTACCTTATATGCCTGATACAGCTCAGAATACTCAGCGTGAGAAAGAATATAAGGAATTAAATCTTAAGGAAGCTACTGCTATAGAAAGATGGTTCTTAGCTAGAATTAAGGTAGGTAGTAGAAACCATGAGTTATATAAGTATGGTATGTTACTATGTGATAGAAACTTAGATTTTGATACTATAGTAAGTGCTATACAGTCATTAAACGATAAACTAGAGGAACCTCTAGGAGAACAAGAATTGAGAGATACTATTTTTAAGTCAGTACAAACAAAAATAGCCTCCAGATAATTACCTACAAGATTATTAAGTTGAGAGAGAGCTTATTATCTTAAGGTGATTAGAGAAATTATTGGAGGATATTATGCTTAATCTTATTTTAAATATATGCAAAGCTATTATTTCTGTATGTACAGTTATTAAGCTATTCAACAGAACTAAGACACGTAGTATGTATTTTAAATAATCTTGTAATACCCAGGGAGGAGGGTTTTGGTCCTCCCACTTTTATATTAAGGAAATTAGTGAAAATGAAAACTTTTGAAGAATTTGTATCAGAAAATAAAACCAAGTTAGCAGAAAAGTACTTTACAGTAGGAGGTGACAAAGAGGAGTTTTTACAAAAAGAGTATGCAAATTTTGTAAAAACCTGTAACATTATTAATTTTAAAAATGGTAGTAAGGTAGCAGAAGCTAACATACTATCTTGTAAGGGTGAAATTTTACCATCTACTTCTGTAAATACAGTTACTAGAGGTGATAAGGGTTACGTTAATGTAAACGGTACTTTTAATATCATTTATAGTGATGGTACTTCTAAACAAGTAGAGGGTAAGGTTCAAATTCGTTTTAAGGATTTCGTAAATGCTCAATAAATTAATGTTGGTTTGTGGTAAACCAGCAACAGGTAAATCTGTGTCATTACGTAATATGGCAGATAATACTAAGGTGCTATATTTATGTACTGAAGCAGGTAAAGCTTTACCATTTAAGGCAAAGTTTATTCAAAAGGTAGTTACTGATCCATATCAGTTAATTGGTGATAATGGGTATATTGCTCAAGCAGCTAATAATCCAGATAAGATTGATACTATTGTAATTGATAGTATTACTTACCTAATGAGTATGTTTGAACAAATGTATGTAAATACCAGTAGCGATACTAGAAAAGCTTGGGGTGAGTATGCTAACTATTTTAAGAAGTTAATGCTTACTGAAATACCTAAGCTACAAGCATCTCAGAAAGTAATTATTACTGCTCATACAGCTGATATCTACAATGAGAGAGAATTAGCTCTAGAAACTTTAGTAAAGTTAAAAGGCAGTGTAATGAATGAGGGTGTAGAGTCATATTTTACAAATATTGTCTCCACAAAAAGAGTTCCACTATCAGCACTAAATGGCTATGAGAATAAGTACTTAAATATTACTGAAGATGATAAAATAGAGGGATTTAAGTATGTATTCCAAACTCGTTTAACAGCTGATACTGTAAATGAGAGAATTAGACAACCTTTCAATATGTGGTCTAGAGCAGAAACATATATTGATAATGATTTAAATTACGTAGTAGAACGTTTAGAAGAATATTATAAGGATTAAGAAATATGTTAGATATTAATTTTAATGTAGACGCAAATGTAGATTTATCAGAAGGTTCTGGTAGTTCATTATTAGAAACTGGTTTATATAAGGCTGTAGTAAAGCACGTATATATTACTCAATCCAAGAGTGGTACTGGTATTGCTAATGTTATTTTAACTATTGATAATAAGGATATTAAGGTAGAGCCATTATATATCTCATATGCTGATACTAAGTCACCAGTAAGAGATGGTAAGGTAATTCCTGGCTATATTACTATTAATGCTTTATCAGAATTAGTAACTGGTAAACCATTCAGTGAAACTGTATCAAATGCTCAAAATAAGGCATTAATGCTATACGATTTTGAGTCTAAGACTGATAAACCAACAGAAGTTCCAGTAGTAGTGGAATTAAGTGGTAAGCAAGTAGGAGTAGGTATTACTAAGTTACACAAGCATAAGAGAAAGGAAGTAAATGGTAAATGGTACCCTACTACTGATATGTTCTATGTAAACGAAATTCATCGTTTCTACGATGTTACTACAGGTCAAACTTCTACTGAAAAGAAGAAGGGTGCTGAAGCATCATATGGTAAATCTTGGGTAGAAAAGAACAAGGGAGTGACTAAGGAAGAACCAGTTAAGGATACTATTATTCCTGGTGATTCTCCAGTAAATCCTGCACCTACTGCTAAAGCTGTTGACGCTTTATTCTAGTGCCAGAATTTGTAGCATACCTACCTTGCAAGAGTGAGGTAGGTAAAAGAAAGAAAAGATTAATATCTTTGAGTTGGAACTATTTTTGTAATTACCATAAAAACTATAGAGGTAAAATTAAAGAACATTTTATGGAGCTATATAAAAACTATATACCTAGTGAGCCTATTAGCAATGTTATACAGATTATGTATACACTATACACTGTAGATCGTAGAGAATGTGACGTAGCTAACGTTTGTGGTTTAGTAGATAAGTTTTATTGTGACACTCTAGTAGAATGTGGTATACTTAAAAACGATAGTTTCAAGTACGTTCCTAAGATTCTGTATAAGTACGGGGGAATCTATAAGGAACGTGTCGCCAAAGTAACTATATCTTATAAATAACCTCCTATTTAAGTTTGTGATCAATGTATTAAGCCCTGCTAATAACAGGGCTTTTTTATTGCTATGATTGGATTTATTTTTTGTAGTATTTTATTTTTAGTATTTTTGTATAACTGTATCAAGAAGTGGAATGATAGTGATGTATAGTAAGAAGCATTTATTTACATGGAGTAATAAAGATAAAGTATTAATTGGTAGTGTAGGATATTTTGGTAATTCTATAGCAGAATTAGAGAAGAATATTCGCTTAAATAAATCTGATGTTCTAGTAGATGTTTATAAGAGTCCACTAGATACTGTCAATAAAGTATTTAAAGCCAGAGATGTAGTAACAGCTTATGGTTTATTTATTCCTCGTCAGTACACCAATTATCAAGGTACTACAACACCTACTATTAGACCTATAGAAAATGTAGATGAATTTGAGAAGCTAGTATGCGAGCTTCAAGAAAGGATCTATGTAAGAAATCGTGAAGATTCTAAGAGTGGAGATTCTAAGATTTACTGTAAGAGAGTAAATTCCTTTGAATTACATAAGGGTAACCTAGTAGCTGTAACACTAGATAGTAAGTCATATACCTTACAAGAATTATTTGATGAATTTGAGTTTAAGAAATTAGACAAATTTACTTGGCAAAGATTTGGAGTATGTATTCTATGAGAGTTGATATAGCACAAGCAGTAGAGTATATGGATGCTGAAAACTATAAAATGGTATTTAGCTATCTAATACCTCTACAGAATAATTTAGAAATACCAAACCAAGAATTACTAAATATTCTTAGTAGGTATACAACTGAAAAAATTATGCGTAGTAGTAAGAAAGAAGAAGAAGAGAACCAAGATTATGAGTATATTTACGTGGAAGAATGATACCTTAGAATTAGACGAGAATAATAATCCTACTTTAAATATAGACCAAGAAGAACTAATTAATAGTACTCTACAGTTATTAGGTGATATTTTTGGTTCTGGTTTGTCTGAATTAGCTACTAAGTATAATGAACTAGTAAAAGAGAATAGGATGCTTAAAACTAAGCTTGAGAACCTATCAGAAGCTCGTGATATGCAACTTAAACGTTTGACAGTACTAACTAATGCAGAAAGTGACGCAAACACGTATAAGAAGAAATTTAACACTATTAAGAAGAAGAATGAAGAATTACAGGGTAAGTATAACCAAGCTATGGAAAAAATTAAGAACTATGAGTTCAAATTTAATTCTATAAAAGGTTATATGCAGTCATTAACTTCTCAGAGTACTAAAGTAATGGATGCTTTTACAGAAGTAAATAATATTATGCACTGTACTGGTAGAGTAGTAGAAAAGTGTATAGGTGATTATAAGATTGCTAAAGTACCACTAAATTATAATGGTCATAATCGTACTAATATTAAGATGGCATCTGCTGGTATACCAGTAAGTCTTACTCATAACTATTGTTATGTAGTAGAGAGTCCTGGTGAAGGACAACAGTACTTCTATGCCTCTGAAAACGCTGAAGAATTGATTACAGCAGATAAGGTGAGTATTAATACTCCTGAAGTAAGAAACTACATTATAGAACAATTTAAAGGGGTTTCTGAAGCAGTATTTGATGGTAAAGATGACGATAATGACTTTACTCTAATAAACCAGAAATGGAAAGCTGTAATTGATCAGACTAATACAGTAATTAATGATATTACTAAAAATCTTAAATTCTAGGCTATTACTATGAGAAGACTACCTAGATTTATACTAGTAGTAGCGTGCATATATACTAAAAAGTATGAAGATGAGATAGCTATTCTTAAAGAGTATTTTGACGGATTACCACATATGAAGAAAAGATGTTATGGTGAGTATAATAAGTCTACTTTTTATATAATAGCTAATCCTGGTGCATGGGATGCTGATGAGTTACCTCCTGTACTAATTGATTATAACCTTGTAGATAAATTAGAGTCATTCTCGGAAAGTTATTATGAATAAGCTACCAAAAAATATACTAGTATTATCTTTTACAGCTAAGCGTAAACATAAAATTATATTAAATATTCTAAAAAAATTTTTTGAAGGTTTACCTTGTCTACTATTTACAGCAGATAATAATAAAGATTACTACATTCTACCTAAGTCTAAATTTATCAATAAAATCTTAAATAATATTGATGATAAGTTAAATTACCCTGATTATTTTCGGTATGAAAGCTATGCATATGACACCCATAATCCTAGAATATGGGATACCTATACACTCAGTAGTAATTATTGGGAGTATGATGATCTACCAGACGAAGTAATCTTTTGGAAGCCTAGTGATGTAGAGGACTTAAAGCTATTTACAGAGGATTAAATTATGCTACCAAAACACGTAATGATAGTATTTTATAAGCATCATGAAAATCATAATGATATATTAGAAATATTTAAAGATTACATTGAAAAAGTACCTTGTGTGCAGTTCACAGATCCTGTTAAAAAATGTGAATGCTGTATTCTTCCTGATCATAGAGGTGTGAAGAGAGTATTACACTATGTAGATGATGGTATAAATAATATTGATTATTTTCAGATGGATCTTTTTGAACACCTTTATAGCTCAATATCAGGAACTCATGCTTACTTCGCATTAATGATGTATAGATCAGAATTTGGTTTAATATTTTCACACCATATAGATATTACTCCTGATGTTAGAAAGTTATTAGGAGTGTTATCAGAGGACTAGATTATGTGTACCTTACCAGAATACATATTAGTAGTAGTTTGTAAACACTCTGAAAGTGATAAAAAAGGTGTCTCAGAAATACTTAAAGAATACTTTAATGGTATGCCTTATTTACAGTACATCAGTCCATCATTATATGATAGTAATGATACTTACTACATATTTCCTTACATTAATACATTCCGTGCTATTCTATATAATATAGAAGAAATATTATGTGAAGAAACTATTGATGTTTTAGGATATGTCGTATATGAACGTTCCAATTTCTCTCCAAATACTTACATGA
>ERZ808026.57-NODE-57-length-19437-cov-3.545248_pt1 | contig 19437 bp, 17 predicted proteins | sample MGYA00380182_ERZ808026 | MGnify/ENA primary metagenome ERZ808026 (study PRJEB31490, sample SAMN06133376) | cow dung metagenome | isolation source: H9 | host: cow | place: China: Chengdu | collected 2015-05 ... | reverse complement strand
TCTTTGAATCTCTTTTCTTCATTTCATGAAGAAGGGTTACTAGAATTCTTGCTCCTGATGCTCCTACTGGATGACCAAGTGCAATAGCTCCACCATTAACATTTACTATATCCATGTTAAATTTTAAGTCTTTAGCTACTGCTAAACTTTGAGCAGCAAATGCTTCATTTGCTTCTATTGTTTCCTTTACATTGGATGCCTTCATGCTTACAACAACATCATCGAAACCAAGTTCTTCAAAAACCTGCGCTTCTCTGGCAGCAGTCTCTGCCAAAGCCTTGGCTCTACTCATTTTTCCGCACTCGACTAAAGAAGAAAGATCCTTTGGCAAACTTCCTGTATTTACGCCAATTCTAATAGGAACGCCTTTTGCTTTGCACTCAGAAACAACTTTACTAACCTTTTCCCTGCTTCCAATATTTCCCGGATTTATGCGTATTTTAGCAACATTACCTTTCAAACATTCCAAAGCTAATCGATAATCAAAATGTATATCAGCTACAAGCGGCATGGACGTCTTTTGGGCAATTTTACACAAACTTACAGCACTTGGCACATCTGGAACAGCAAAACGAACAATATCACAGCCAAGTGACTTCAGTTCATTCAATTGCCTGATAGTGGACAAAAATTTTTCATCATCATTTTCGATATTCACAATAGATTCTTTCCACATCGTCTGAATGGATACAGGTGAATCAGAACCAATTAAAACTTGATTAACGTTATCAAAACCACCAACTTTAACTAAACGAGTTTTCTTATACAATAATGACATATAATGATTATATCATGCCAAATAAATAAAAAAAAGGCAGAAACACAGTTTTGTGCTTCTGCCTTTAACAATGAAAATCAGTTACTACTGAATCATACCGAATACCATTGCAAACAAAGCAACAGTTTCACAAAGACCTACAACCATGATGTACTGAGCAAAACCTTTTCCTGTTTCACCAAGAGCATCTGAACCTGCAGCACCAGCTTTACCCTGAGCGATAGCAGAGAAACACATAGCAAGACCAGAAGCAATACCAATACCAAGAAGGAATGCAGGATTTGTTGCAGAAGCCTTAGCCATTGTCTGCATCAAAAGAAAACCGTAAATAGTCTGAGTCAAAGGAGCACCTGCAAATACTGTAAGAATGAATGGAGCTGGCTTATTATTTACATAACAACGTTTCCATGCACCAATAGCACCCTGTCCAGCAGTTCCAATACCAATTGCTGAACCAATAGCAGCAATACCCATACAAACAGCAGCACCTAACATACCAAAATCAAAAGTCATAATTTAATCTCCTGTTGCGGAACAGATGTTCCGCAAAATTATTTTTTATTTTATTTATCCGTTTCACTGAACGGAGCATATTTGAATCCAGACCAAGACATTCCCAGATGAGTTGAGAATTCAAGAGTATTCAAACGAACGCCATGTACAATTACAGAAAGCAGGTTCAAAATCATGTTCAATCCATGACCAAATGCAAGCAAAGCAACTAAAGCAAGGAACATAACAAGATGTCCTACTAATGGACCTGCCATTTCGTTTACTGTTGCACTGATTGCAGAACCAGCAAGCCCTACTGCCCACAAACGGATGTAAGAAACGATATCAGAGAATACGTTTACTACACCAAGAAGAACAGAAATGATGTTTTTGCAGCTTTCCAAAGTTGATTTTATAACGCTTCCTTCATAGTTGCTGAAGATAAAGCTTAAAGCAAAACCTGCTCCAACAAGACCTACGCAAAGTTTTCCTACAGAAAGAGTTTCTGTAATCATAAATGCGTCCATTGCAAAAACGTCCCCGCTTACAACCATCATAAGAACAATGTAGAACATACCCCAAAGCTGAATCAGTGAACCGAATTCACCAAGAACTTTAAGAGATTTGTTTGCAATACAGTTTCCAATTCCCTTAAGATGTGCAACAGAAAGCTGAAGCAACGCAAGAGAAAAACAGAAAATCTGCAAATTCTGTGCAGTTGTAAGACCGGCATTCTGACTTCCAAATGGAAGATACCAGATTTTATCCGAACCATCAGGCAAAGTGGCAAATGCATTAGAAAGAACTTTTAAAGAGCAGTCAGGAAGGAATCCAAGTCCTATTCCTCTAAGCTGCTCAGGTGTTAGCCCAAACCATGTACATGTAGCCCATCCCCAGCCAACAGTTGCAACCCCAAGAAGAAGAACAAGACTGAGCATTGGACTAACTTTCTGCCCTTTTGCAGCAGATTTCAGCAGCATAAGCAAAGCAATTACAGTAACTAAGAGACCATAACCACCATCGCCAAAAATCATACCAAAGAAAATTGTAAAGAACAGAAGAAACCATCCGGAAATATCATATTCATGATATCCAGGAACAGTACCCAGGAAGTCTGTAAGCGGATAAATCAAACTTACAAGCTTATTGTTCTTCAATTTTGTAGGAACATTATCTTCATCAGAAGGATCATCAAATGCAACAGCCCAACCATTAGTCTTAGCGGCAACCTTTAATTTATCAAGCGCATCTACAGGAACAAATCCTGTGAGCCATGCCAAATCAGTGTCCTTACCTTCAGTTTCACAACCCATTCCAGAATAGAAAGTTTCGAACTCAATATCCTTAGAAAGAGATTTCTGAAGTTTTTCCATCTGAGGCACATAAACTGCCATTTCAACAAACTGCTGATTAATTTTCATAATTTCAGCTTCATTGTTCTTTACGCGCAGCCTAAGTTCTTCTGTTGAACAATCCGGCATTGGCACTTCATAAGCTTCTGCAGGAAATCCTTCAGGTCGTTCATCTTTTGCATCAACGAGAAGAAAACGAACTGTTTTTTTCTGTCTGTTCACACAGATAGTTTTTGATTTTTCATCAATAAGACCATACTTATCTTCCGGAATTTCATACATTTTTAATGAAACATTCTTTTCCTTAAGATAAGCAAAATCTTCAGGAGTTACATTGCCCCATGCCGCAAACCTTTCAATTTCTGCAGAATCAGATGAAATTTCTTCCATTAACTTCTTTTTCTTTTCAGAAAGCTCAATAACTTCACGACATTTAGCTGCAACTTCATCACAAGAAAGTTCAGTAGCAGCATGTTTTTTAGGCAATTTGATTTCACCAAGAATAGAAGAAGCAACCATCGCATTGTTAGAAGCTTCCTTGAAAGCAGCCAGCTGTTCGCCTTTGCCTTCAACCTGTTCAAGATGAACAACTCCAACTTTTTTAAGCTGTGTCAGTGCTTCTTTACGTTCCTTATTAAGAACTACAAGGGAGACTTTTTTCATTTTTACGATCATTCGTCAGCCTCCTTTTTAGCATCAGCAGCAGCCTGAAGTTTTTTCTTTGAAATTTTACTGCGAACAACGGCAGCAACCTGTTCATCACCAAGATAAACAGAAATTTTCTTAATATTTGCTTTTGTTTCTGGAATCTTTACTTTTTCAAAAAGATTTACGCGCTGTGTTGTAGTACGCAATTCTTTAGAAAGAAGTCTGACCTGTTCGTCAAGAACTTCAGCTTCAAGATCCAGAGATAAAGCTTTTTCCATTCTGTCAGCAGCCAGATCAATCCACAAAGGTGTTTCATAAAGATCATAGTCACCGCGACTAAAATCTGCACCTTCATAAATAGGAATAGCAACACCGGCAATGTTTCCTGTACTTTTTTTGATATTTCGTACAGTAACCATATCAGGCTTAAAGGCATCAGCTTCACCGAAAACGGAAATCCATTCATCGAATTCCTTTTCCAATGCAACACGCTTAGCCCTTACTTCTTTAGCCTTTGCGTCGATAGTGCGAATTTCTGTCTGGAGCTGCTGTTTTTTGAGCGTTAATGTTGGAAGATAACGCTTATACATTTTAAGCGCATCTTTCTGAACCTTCTGCTCATTTTTAGTCAGCTTTATTTTTGCCATACAGTTTCCTTTTAATCAGACTATTTTTTTGGCCAGTACTTTTCAACAAGAGCTGACTTAACACCAGTTTCAGAAGGTTCAAAACAATCAGCAAGAATCTTCCAACCCAAATCAAGAGCATCTTCCAAAGAAATATTCTTAGAAAGATCCATCATTTCTGCTTCGAATTCAGCACCAAAAGCAAGAAGCTTTTCATCCCACGCACTCATATTGAAACCCATTGATTTCTTTTCGAGTGTGTCTTTATAGTTAGCATAAAGACGAATCATACCATCCATAAGAGCACGATGGTCATCGCGGGTAGAACTGTTTACGTTCTGCTTAAGACGTGACAATGATCCGAACGGTTCAATACGTCCACCTTTAAGGTAGTACTGACCTTCTGTAATATAACCAGTATTATCTGGAACCGGATGAGTAACGTCATCACCAGGCATTGTTGTAACAGCTAGTACAGTAACTGAACCAGCGCCTTCAAAGTCGACAGCTTTTTCGTAGCGGCTTGCCAGCTGAGAATACAAATCTCCAGGATAACCACGGTTAGAAGGAACCTGTTCCTGAGTAATGGCAATTTCCTTCATTGAGTCTGCAAAGTTTGTCATATCAGTAAGAAGTACAAGAACATCTTTTCCCTGAAGGGCAAATTGTTCAGCAACCGCAAGTGAAAGATCAGGAATCTTCTGACATTCTACTGTAGGGTCAGCAGCTGTATGCATGAACATAACTGTCTTTGAAAGAGCACCACCGTTTTCAAGAGTATCCTTGAAGTAAAGGTAATCGTCATATTTAAGACCCATACCACCAAGAACGATTACATCAACTTCAGCCTGCATGGCAATACGTGCCAGAAGCTGGTTGTAAGGTTCTCCAGATATAGAGAAAATAGGAAGCTTCTGTGATACAACCAAAGTATTGAACATATCAATCATTGGAATACCAGTACGAATCATACGACGAGCCATGATACGTTTTGATGGATTTACAGAAGGACCACCAATTGCAACAAGATTTTCTGCAAGAGCAGGACCATTGTCGCGAGGTTCAGCAGAACCATTGAAAATACGACCAAGAAGGTTTTCGCTGAATGAAACTTCCATGCGATGTCCAAGGAAGCGGATATGGTCACCAGTTGAAACACCACGACCACCGGCGAAAACCTGAAGTGATACGATATCACCTTCGATTTTATTTACTTCGGCAAGAGACTTACCGAATGCAGTTTCGATTTCTGCAAGTTCACCATAGGCAACGTTATCAGCCTTAACAGTAATAACAGAACCTACGATTGATTCAATTTTGCTATAAATCTTACTCATTATTCACCATCCTTGAGCAATGCTGCAGCTTCAGCTTTTACAGTACCCTTCTTAGATGTGTACAATTCATCAATTTCTTTTTCTTTTGATTTGAATTCAGCAGAATCCCATGCAACATAGTTCCAGTCCAAAGATTTCTGACGGAGCTGGTTGAAGAATGTTCGAGCTTCATCCTTGTCTTTAAGTTCAAAATCAGAAGCAAGAACTGTAAGAACCTTTTTAAATGTGTAAGTCTGACGTTCAACTGAAACAGCTGCATCAACTTCATCAAAAGAGTTCTGCTGGAAATATACAGCATCAAGATATTCGCTCTTCATGTAGAGAACGAAGTCTTCTGTTGTTGTACCTTCTTCACCAACAACCTTCATCATCTGATTAACTTCTACACCAGCTTTGAAAACCTTGCGTGCATAAGCTACCCAGTCTTCACGGATAACAGATTTATATTTTGACCACGAACCGATTGGATCAATGGCAGGGAATTTACGCGCGTCTGAACGTTCTCGTGTAAGACCGTGGAAACCACCTACTACCTTAAGAGTAGCCTGAGTTACAGGTTCTTCAAAGTTACCGCCGGCAGGAGAAACTGTACCACCAATTGTTACAGACCCCTTTGAACCGTCGCGAAGACGAACATATCCTGCGCGTTCATAGAATGCAGCAATATAAGATTCAAGGTAAGCTGGGAAAGCTTCTTCGCCAGGGATTTCCTCAAGACGACCAGACATTTCACGGAGAGCCTGAGCCCAGCGTGATGTAGAGTCAGCAAGAAGAAGTACATGCAAGCCCATCTGACGGTAATATTCAGCCAAAGTCACTGATGTATATACTGAAGCTTCTCGGGAAGCAACAGGCATTGATGAAGTATTACAGATGATAACTGTTCGTTCCATCAATGATTTTCCAGTTCTAGGGTCTTTAAGTTCAGGGAATTCTTTGATTGTTTCTACAACTTCACCGGCACGTTCACCACAAGCAGCGATGATTACGATATCAACATCTGCATATTTAGAAGTTGTATGCTGAATTACAGTTTTACCAGCACCAAAAGGTCCAGGAATACAATATGTACCACCCTTAGCAACAGGGAAGAATGTATCAATAAGACGAGTTTTTGTTACCATTGTTTCTGTAGGTGCAAGACGTTCTGCATAACAGTCAACAGCACGTTTAACAGGCCATTCAAAACACATCTTAAGTTCATGGTCATTGCCTTTTTCATCTGTTACAACGGCCATTTTTTCTGTAATTGTGTAAGAACCAGCAGGTGTTACTTCCTTTACAGTGTAAGTTCCAAGCAGACCAAATGGAACAAGAATCTTATGTGTAAAAGGTCCTTCTGGAACAGAACCGATAGAATCACCTCTCTGAACTGTATCACCAGGTTTTACAGAAGGAGTCCATTCCCATTTAGTTTCCTTGTTGAGAGCATCAACGTAAACACCTCTTTCAAGGAAGAAGCCTGCTTTTTCTGCAACAAGAGGAAGAGGATTCTGCAAACCATCATAAACCTGACCAAGAAGTCCAGGTCCAAGAAGAGCAGAAAGAAGGTTACCTGTAAATTCTACAACGTCACCAGCCTTAATTCCCTGTGTCATTTCAAAAATCTGAAGCTGTGCTACATCTCCGCGGATACGGATAACTTCGCCTCTAAGCTTTGTGCCTTCAACATTAACGTAGGCAACTTCGTTCATGGAAATGTTTCCGTCAAACTGAACAGAAACCATGTTTCCATTGATACCGACTACTTTACCTTTTGTTTCTGTCATTATTTTTCTCCAAGTATAGTATCGTAGATTTTATGATAAGAATCCGTTCCCTTTTCCTTATCAAACACCTTCATACGCTGAACAAGCATAAGACGAACGCCGTATGCAAAAACAGCATCTACAGAAAAACCATTCAATGGCTGCATAGTGTTTAATACGCTAAGTCTGTATTCATAAAGGAATTGTTCTGCAGAAAGCGGACTGTCCATGCCAACAGCAGTTCTGGCAGCCTGTACAATATCTGCAGTAATTGATACTGGAATTGTTCCCACGTCTTTTTTCATTTTCTGTGCACGAATCTGTGCAAGCGCGAAACGCAAAGAACGTTCAAAACTATACCAGTTGTCAAGGAAATCAGATCCTGTAGCTTCTGGATTTCTAGGAGGTTCAAGGGAAAGTTTTTCCAAAACAGCCCTGTCACTCTCATCTAAAAAACGAGAACACAAATCTCTGTAATATTTTTCAGTTATCGGCAGAGTTGATTTTTCCCCAGCAGATGAAATATCAGGAAGCTGCGATACCAAATAATATTGTTCTTTCACTAATTAGTTCCTTTTGCAGCTTCTTTCATAAGAGCGGCAACACGTGGATTCAAATATGCAGAGAACAGTTCTGCAACTGATTCTGCTGAATAATCATAATATGCAGCACCGTTATTTACACCGATGCGGAAACCTGCAGCAAGGGATTTATCAGCTTTAACTTCAAGCCCCTTTGCAATTTCTGCTTTAAGAGCAGACTTAAGTTCGTCTTCAAGTTCCTTGCAGTCTTTTTCGCTAAGCAACACAGAAAGTTCAGAAGCTTCTGCATTTTTTGACCATGCTTTTACAGTTTCTGGAACCAAAGTCTTAAGCAAATCTTTTGAATATGCTTTTGCTGTTTCTGCCTGAACAATTCCGTTAAGCTCTGCAATTAAAGAATCACGGAAACCAAGTAACATGTTTCGGCTTGCCTGAACAACAGCATCATCACTTGCTTTTTCAAGGCGAGCGATTTCTGTTTTAGCATTCTTAATCATGTCATCAGATTTTTTCTGTGCTTCATCCAAAATTGATGCAGCTTTCTTTTCTGCATCGGCAATGATATCAGCTGCTGTCTTTTCCGCAGTAGTTACACCATCTTTTTTAATTTTATCAATTAACTCTTGTAATTGGATATCCATTTCTACCCCACTAAAGTCTGTAAAAAATCTATAATACTTATAATAACGAAAATTTTCAAAAATTCAAGAAAAAAAATAATGTTAAAAATTAAAAAAAATTATTCATAAAAAAGCCATTTATGATAAAAGAAATGACTAGATAAGACCTTCTAGAGAAAGTGCAAGTTGAACTTCTGTGGAAGTACAGTTCAATTCAGATGCAATCTCTTCAATTGATTTTCCAGCATTATAGGAAGAAATAATATTTTTCTTTAAATCAATTTTTTTATTTTTTGGATTTAAGGGAAAATAGTTTTTGGGTACTGAATATGTATTTTGTGTATATTTTTTTTCTTCAAAAATAGCAGAGTTTTGTAAAGCATTTTCTAAAGGTCGAATATCAATTTCGACTGGTTCAGTTGATTCAAAAAGATCCCCCTGCTTATTATCCGCAGCAGAATGATTTTTTTGTTTACTTTCAGCTTTTCTAGCACCTTTTTCTGCCAATGAAACATTAAATTGTTTTAAATTCTGTTCTTTCTGCTCTAAATCATTCAATAATTTAATTTTTTTTTCAACTTCAGTGTTAATTGTCTGCAATTTGCTGATTGAATTATTGATTAATGTAACATTTCTGTAAACATTGTTGTCTACATCCTTAATAATTCTATCCAACGATGATTTTGCAGTTTTTATTACATCTTCAGCAGAAAAAAGTTTTTTGAATTTCGCAATTAATACAATCCACATTGCAATATTGAATAAACAAAGCACAATAACAAGAAACAACATAACTTACCTCGTTATATCAATATGCTGACCAAGATAAGATTCTTTAATTCTATACTTATCAGTCTGTTCTTCAGGAATTTCCTCATGAGTTTCATCGTCATTCTTTTTATTTCTGCCTGAAAAATTCTGACCGTTTTTTCCATCTTTGTTGATTCCAGAAGACTTAGCATCTTCTCCGGTCTGCTGAACCTTAAGTGATTCTTCCTGATTTTGCTTGATAACATCTACCTGTTGCATTGCTTTTGAAAGCTGAACACCTTGCTCAACGTGAGCAACCTGCTTTGCAACATTTGCCATCTGAGAATACATAGTTTGAAGGTCCAAAGGCTGAACACTCATCAATTATACCCTTCTGGACCTTTTGTTACATCCAGTGCAGGAGGTTCGTATTTTCCTCGTTTTGGAAATGCATTTTCATAGTAGAAAACACATCCATTTACATCAGAAATTACTTCATCAAGAACATCGCGAATATAAATCTTTGTGCCGGCATAAGTAGTACCTTCTACTTTTACTTTACCAACAGTTTTCAGTTCTCGTAAACGAGCCTGCAAAGATTCAATTTCTTTATTCATTTCAGAAGAAGTGTTAAGAATCTCATCTTTTCGCGCAAGTAATTTTTTAAGATTTTCTTCCTTATCTTTTGGCAAATTCTTACGAATTTTCTTCTGATTTTCAAGAGTCTGAATGTCAAGATCAAGATTTTCCAGCTCTTTTATAAGGTCTCCCATGGCTTTCTGAAGTTCATCCAGTCGTTTTTTAGCACGAGGATCAACTCCAACAGTCAGAGTCGTAGTTGTACCGCCTCCAGGAGAACCTAATGTTCTTGCACATATTTCTTCTGTAGCAAACAAAGTACCACCGGTAATCTGAGCTTTTTTTCCATACGCTACAATATTTTTCATTGCCGTAATATCACAGTTCATCAAAGAGTCAGTAGCAACAACATTTTCTTCTACTTCAATTTTTGTTTCCTGAACGAATTTGCACCACAAAGATTTTCCAGCCTTGATTTCTCCTTCGTTCTTTCCAAAAACACCTTGATGAACGATGATATCGCCATTTTCAGATTCAATATGACATTTACCTACAGAGCCACCAATATCTATTGTACCAGAAGCCCGTACATCAAATCCGTCTTCAACATTGCCTTTTACAATTACAGAACCAACAAACTTAACGTTACCAGACTTAATGTTTACAGCATCAAGCATAAGCATTGGTTCAACAGTAATTTTATCGTTAATAAAAAGAACCTGACCATCAACAGAAGCCAGAATATTTACTCCGTCTTTATCAAGATGAACATTCTGACCAAGCTGAATATTGATATCTTTTCCGTTTTTAGCTTCAAGATAGTGACCAAGAATAGTCTTTCCACCTTTTCCACGTGTCGCTGGAATTTTTGTTGCAAGAACTTGCCCTTCAACAACATTCTGAATTCGATTAAGTTCTTTAAAATCTACATTTCCTTTGTCAGATTCACGAGCCTTAAGTTTTTTCTGGTCTGTTTCAAAATTATACTGTATATAAGCATCTTTTCCATCTTCTGGAAGCACTGCAGAGGCAACTTCAAAAGGTGTTGAATATACAGGATTATCTACAAACTCAATGATTTTTTCTGGAATAATACCAGCACGCACCCCCTGAGCTTCTACGGCATTATAAATCTGTTCATAAGTTAAATCTGAGCCGCTCATTCCTGGTGCATCAACAATAATGTTTCCATGCATTTCATCACGGGAAATTTCAACCGCTATGATTGAATCAGCAGCAGAAACATGCTTGTAAGAACCAACCTTTTCATATTCGTTATTAGTTCCTGTAGAAACAAGCTTAGTAATTAACTTTTCATCAAAATCAATTGTATCAGGACGCTGAATTACGTCTAAAACTTCCTTTACATCAATTGAATTTCCACTTCCAATTGGTGGAAGAACCTTAAGTTTAATAGCATCACCAAAATGACGTACATAGAAAAGACCATCCCTATTTGTAATCACAGGAGAACCATCTTCATTTGTTTCTATAAATAAATCATCGCCCACTGCTTTCTTATTTTTATCGTTAAATTCAGGATTTTGATAAACACGTAGTTTCCAAGGCTTTTTACCAATACCAAGAAAACCAGAACTTCCGCGTTCAATTACTTCAAATTCAAGACCTTTAGCTTTTGTATCTAACTGAACGGAAGCATCAGCCAAAGCCTCATCTATAGAATCAGCATTTACTTCTACAGAATCCAGCTGCTTATCCAATGTGAGACGTTTCTGCATTTCTTCCCGAATTTTATCTAAAGAATACATTAACTAAATGATACCCTTTCTTAAATTAGTAAGTTTTGCGCGTAAACGATGATTTGCTTTAGTATGAAGCTGCGAAATTCTTGACTCACTTACCTCTAGAACTTCGCCAATTTCTTTAAATGTCAAATCTTCGTGATAATAAAGAACAATTACCATTTTTTCTTTTTCTGGTAATTCATTGATTGCCTGAACGATTACTTTACGGATTTCTTCTCGTTCAGCAATAACATCAGGATTCAAGCTGTTTGGAGCTTCAATACTATCTCCAATTGACATACTGTCATTATCATCACCTGAATACCAGACTTCATTCAAGGAAAGAATACTTGTGCCAGAAACCTTCATGATGGTGCGATGATATTCATCTTCACTCATCTTTAATGATTCTGCAACTTCTGCATCGCTGGCAGTTCGACCAAGTTTAGCTTCAAGATTTACGATTGCATCTTCAATTTCACGGGATTTCTGACGAACAGAGCGAGGAACCCAGTCGATTTCTCGCAATTCATCAAAAATTGCGCCTCTAATACGAGTCACTGCATAAGTCTTGAATTTTACACCTTTTGCAGGATCATATTTATTAATAGCGTCCAGCAAACCAAACTGACCAAATCCAACCAAGTCATCAAATTCAACACTATTTGGCATTCCAACAGCAACTTTTCCGGCTACATATTTAACCAGAGGCATATACTGACGTATAAATTTATCTCTTAATTTAGCTGATTTAGTTTTGTGAAATTCTTCCCAGAGTAAATCTTCTTCTCTTTCATCATTTACCGATTTTTGAGTCTCGATAACTGATGTATCTGTAATTTCTTCCATAAAATAAACCTAACCCTTATATTTTTACTCTTTTTTTAAAAGCGTACTAATTGCTTTTGCCATTAATTCTACATCCTGGCCACTAGTGACCTCTTCTGCAGAAACACTAGTAGCAGGTGTCATATCAGAAGTATCTGTAGATTCATCAATACCATCCTCATCCATTACAGATGAATTGGACTGCTGATAAACTGACAAATCTTCCAGATCAGGTAAAGAATCCAATTCATCATCATCCTGCGATGTGGGAGCAGAAACAGTTTCAGAAGCCTTTCTTTCTGCTTTAGTTACTTCAGATTCTGTTTTAGCCTCAACACTGGTGATATTAGACAGATTTTCTCCCAAAGAAACAGGAACAAATCCATCTGAACCATTGATATTTGCAGCAGACCCTGATTTTACGCTTTCAGTTTCAGAAGCCTGTACATTTTTTTCAGAAACAATAGAAGTATTTGCAGCAGCTGCAGTCTCTTTGGCCACATCCTTTACATCATCTGGGGAAAGCATCTGATGCCCTGAACCAACAAAAAACTGAGGTGCATTTTCCTCCTGCGGTAAATCTTCGTCTTGAACCATTATATCAACAGCATGACTACTGGGTGCAGAAACAGGATTGCCGTTTCCTTCTCCAGAATTGGACTCATAGGAAATATCTCCTTCTGATCCCAAAAACTTACAAAATATTATATTTATCAAAACTGCAAGACCTGCAAAAACAATTGCAAAAATCACAGCATGAAATATCATTCGTCCTATATTATTTCCGCGGGAAGCTAAACCTGAAAAAAATGAAAGTAAAAAACCAAAACATGAAAACACAGCAATGAATTTTAAGTTTTTCATTTTTACCTCCCACCAAAAAACAACACATTCTTATTATATATCAAAAAACAGTAAAAAGACAGTAAATTATTAATTTCTGTACTTTTTTCCTAAAAATTTCTTTAAAAAAGTATTAACGCCTTCATTTCCAGTCATATCACTCTTTTCTATTCTGCCTACTATATGCTTTAAACAGACAGAAGGTTTACAAGTTGGATTTACAACAATAAACGGTTTTTGCCTGATTACCGATGTCTGCACTATAGGGTCATCATATACAAATCCAATATAATCTACTTTGTATCCAAGAAATTGACCTACAATGGTAATTATTCTTTCAGAGATTCTCTTTCCCTCATCAGCGGAATGAACTCTATTTACAAGCAGCTTAAGATTTACAGGTCTTTCGATTATTTCTGTTGTTATAATCTTAATAATTCCGTAAGCATCTGTAATCGCTGTAGGTTCAGGAGTTGTTACTACATAAACTTCATCAGCGGCCGCAACAAACTGAAGAACATTATTTGCAATACCAGCTCCTGTATCAATGATAATGATGTCTGCATTCCCCAATGTACTGAACTGTTTTGCAAAATACTCCAGTTCTTCAACACTTAGATTTGCAATTTTTGAAAATCCATTTGCACCTGCAATAAATTTAATACCAAATTCTGTATCAAGGATAATTTCCTTCATAGTCTTCTTTTTATTGATAACGTGCATCAAATTATACTGAGGAACAACATTCATCAAAACGTTTACATTTGCCATTCCAAGATCACCATCAATAAGAATAACTTTCTTTCCAAGCTGAGCATAGGCAATGGCCATATTTACAGAAATATTTGTTTTTCCAACACCGCCTTTACCGCTAGTAATGGCAATGATTCTTGTTTTATGTCCATTATTTGATACAGTTTCACTTACATTAGGAGTAGCTCCAGTTACACCACCCTGTAAAAGTTCTTTCAAATCTTCTGCCTGTTCTTCCATTAATTAACTCCAAATTTATCTTCAATATGAATTCTATCAATTTCAAAATCTTCCAGACGTATCAAAAAACTAACAGGATTAGCTTTTTCTATACAACCAGAAGCTTTCTGACCATTTGTTATATACGAAATACTTTTATGCCGTTCACTAAGAACACTTATGACATTGCCATATTGGTTAGATTCATCACATTTCGTAACAATAACAGATTTATAACCAAACGGCTCATAATTCTGCATTATATTCACAAGATCTCTAGCTTTCGTAGAAGCTGTAACCGCAAGGTATATATCAGGATTTATTCCAGGAACATCAAGAACTGTTTTCATTTTTCCAATATGAGCTGCATCATTTGGACTATATCCACCAGTATCAATAAAAATCATATCAACAGAATTTTTGTAACTTTCATAAATACTTTGAACATCTTCTGCTGTTTCTGCCTTTTCAACTTTTATATCAAAAAGATTTACCCAACGTTCCAGTTGTTCCTGTGCACCGACTCGCATTGAATCTGTTGTTATAAAACACATTCTAATGACTTTTCCATTCTTTTTTGCAGCAATTACATTCTGTGCCGCAAGCTTAACAAGAGTTGTAGTTTTTCCAACTCCGGTAGGACCTACAAGAATTATAGTCCTAGGCAAACGTACAGTAACATCCCTGCTTACATTTATTGATTCCCCAATCCAGTCAACAACCTGTCTTTGAACCAATTTAAAATCTTCAAGTTTTTCAAGAGAAAATTCAGACTTCAATCTCTCTTTAATTCTTTTTATAAAACTGTATGTAAATTCATTTTTAGCAAGTAAATCTTCAATTTTCTGAATGTTAATATGATCTTCCGCAGTAGTAACTATTGTTGTTGACTGCTGAGAATCAATTTTAGAGTTCAACTCAGAAATCTGACGTACAAGCTCATTCATCTGAGTCTGTAACACTGGCTGCCCGCTCTGAGCCTGAAGATTTTTTAATAATTCTTCTTTATTTTTGTCAAAAGAAACATTTTCATGAATTTCTTCCCTTTTTTGAGGAATTCTAGAGAACAATTCATTATCATTGAATCTATCAAGAATTTTATACGTTACTGAAAGCTTTTGCTTTTGACCGAATCCAAAAAAACCTCCATCCAACGTTGGATGTTTATCCAAAATCTGATAATTTTTATTATAAAGTTTAAAAAGATGTTGTCGGGCTTCTTCGTAATTATTAAAAATTTCTGTATAAACATTTTCACTTATATCAATAGCAGTCATTTTTACATTCCTTCTTCATTTTTAATTTCGTCAAGCACTTCAATTCCAATACCGTTACTTGTAACAGCAGAAAGCATTTCCCTGTCCGAAATAACAACAACACCTGGCATTTCCCGTTCAATAGCAGAATGAACAAGCTGCCGAACTGGACTTACACACATAATTATAGGCATATAGCCCAACGCCTGAACCCGTCCAAAAGCAGCACTGACACTCTTAATCCAAGCCCGGCCATCAACAGGATCAAAAGCAACATAAGGCCGGGAACCGTCTGACGGATACTGAGCATGCTCAAGGATTTTTTCTGACCAATCCTGAGATAACTGAAGCACACGCAGCTTTCGGTCACTATCCGCATACTGCATACAAATCTGCAATCCCAACGCTTCTCGCACTTTTTCTATTAATTCCCAGGTATTTCCAGTAATGATACCGTAATTCGAAATTGCTTCCAGAATTGTAACCATATTTCTGATGGAAACCTTTTCTGCCAGCAACCCCTGAAGAATCTTTTCAATTTCACCGTAAGAAAATTTACGCTTGTCGCCGTTAAGAACTTCATCAACAACAATAGGATTGTCTTTCTTAACTTCATTAACAAGAACAGCAACTTCTTTTCTTCCAAGAATCTCTGCAGCATGAGCTTTGATGATTTCCGTAATATGGGTTGCAATAATTGTTGGAGAATCAACAAGAACATATCCGGCCTGCTCTGCTTCTGAACGTTGTGTTTCCGGAAGCCAGATTGCAGGCATTCCAAACGCAGGATCCCGGGTTGCTTCACCCTTAAGCTCTTCTGTAACAGTTCCTGTGTTCATACACATATAATAGCCTAGCCTGATTTTGCAACGGCCAGCTTCTATACCGCGAATTTTAAAGCAGTATTCGTTTGGATCAAGATTCATATTGTCAATAATACGGATTTTTGGAACTGGAAGCCCAAGATCAAGGGCAGATTCCCGGCGGATTCTGGAAATACGTTCAAGAAGCTCCGCACCTTTATCTTTATCTACAAGAGGAATGAGGGCAAAGCCAATTTCCAGCGAAAGCGGATCCAGAGGAGCAACAGCATCTGCTTCTGCACTGGAACCCTGCCCAGTCTGAGGAGCATTGCTGGCAGCAGCCTGAGCCGCAGCAACTTTTGCTTCTTCAATCTTTTTATTTTTAGTAAGAGTATAACCGTACCAGACAAGAATAACGCCCACAGGAACAAGAAGAAACTGAGTACCGCTACGGAAAACAACTCCCATAAGAATCAGGACAGCACCTGTAATAACATAGATGACACCATCAATGGTAAATTCCTTTATGATCTTATCGCCAAGAGTATCATCAGATTTGTCCCCTGTAACAAGAATACCGGTTGCAAAAGACAGCATGAAAGACGGAAGCTGACTTAAAAGTCCATCACCAATAGTTAAAGTTGTATAAAGTCCAAGAGATTCTTGAAAAGACAGATTATGAAAAACCATTCCTACTATAAAGCCGCCAATCAGATTTACAACAGTAATAAAAATTCCTGCCATTACGTTTCCAGAAACAAATTTACTGGCACCGTCCATGTTTGAATAAAAATCAATATCCTTTCTAAGCTCTTCCTTTTTTCGTTCAGCTTCTTCCGGAGTAATGTTTCCCTGCTGCAGCTGACTGTCAATATCAAACTGCTTTACAGACATGGAATCAAGAGTAAAGCGGGCTGCAACTTCTGAAACTCGTCCTGCACCCTTTGTGATTACCGCAACCTGAACAACTATAAGAATGATGAAGAACACAAAACCAATAACAAGACTGTTTCCAGCAACAATATTTGCAAAAGCCTGAACCATGGCACTCTGAGTATTATGAAGAGCATTTAAATTGGTTCCCTGCGCAGAAAGAATCAGCCTTGTAGACGAAAGATTTATTGCAAGACCAAACAAAGTCACAAAAAGAATTATCTGAGGGAAGGAAGAAAAACTGGAAGCGCGGGGAGTATAAATTACTACAAGAAGAATTGTAATGGCAAGCGCAAGGTTCAAAACCATAAGAAGGTCAATTATAACCTTTGGAGTCGGAACAATCATAGCAACCAGAACAACGATGGCAATAGCACCAACAAGATTTTTCTGAATTAAATTTAAAATATTCCCCTTATTTTCGTTTGCCATCAGATCCCCACCCATTCAGCAAGCTTAATTACAACTTCTTTTTATTTTTTCGCATGATTTCTGCATATACTGTTGCAAGTACAGACAGATACTCTTCTGGAATTATATCACCAACTTCGGTATGTGCATAGAGTCCACGGGCTAAAGATTTGTTTTCTACAACAGGAACGTCGTTTTCTTCTGCAATCCTACGCATTTCCAGAGCTACATTATCGGAACCTTTTGCCGTAACCATTGGAGCGTCGGAAACTTCCCGCTCATATTTCATGGCAACCGCATAGTGCGTAGGGTTTGCAATTACAACATCAGCTTCGCGGACAGCCTTTGGCATATTCTGAGAAAGCAATTCCTTTTGCATCTGCTTTAATTTGCTTTTAACCTCTGGATCACCTTCCATTTCCTTATATTCCTGCTTAACGTCGTATTTAGACATTTTCATTGATTCCATAAATTCCCTGCGCTGAACAAAATAATCAGGAATCGAAATGACAAGAAAAATAACAGCTGCAATCACCAGCATTGTAGCAGCCATCCTGGAAACATGGGCAATAGCACCAATCATATTTCCGTTCTGAATTACAATCATAAGGTCAGGAATATCTTTTTTTATGAGAACATAGGCAACAGTTACAATAATTGCAACCTTTCCTATTGATTTAAAAATATTAAAAACACCTCGCAGCGAAAAAATCGTATTTTTAAAATATTCCCCGAATTTTGGAATGATTTTTGAAAATTTAGGCGAAATCGCCTTTAAACTGAACAGCATTCCCTTATTCTGAATGATATTTCCAAGAACACCAAAAACAATTCCAACAACAGAAATTGGAATTACAAGACGCGCAAAATAGCGCACAAAAATAAAAAAATATGCAGCGTTCCTTATATCTTTGTCATTAATGTGATTAAAAAAATAGGAGCAGATTTCCGCACACCCAGACAATATTGATTTGCCTAAAAAAATTAAAGTCAAAAGACAGGCAAGAAAAACTATCGCTCCATTTAAATCCTGGCTTTTTGCAACACGACCTTCTTCACGAGCCTTTTTTAATTTAAGTTCTGACGGCTGCTCTGTACGGCCTTCGTCTTCTGCAGCAAACCACTGCAGGTCGATATTCTGGTAAATTGTCATCAGCTACCTTTCCTTGTAAAGCCGGTAAGCACATTAAGCAGCTCAGAAAGCCCGGTATTAAACGAACGCAAAAAGAAATCGCAAAGCAACGGAAAAATCCAGATTAAAAACAGGAATGAAAGCAGAATCATTACAGGAAAACCTTCCGAAAGCAGATTCATCTGAGGTGCAGCTTTAGAAAGAAGACCTGTACAGATTGTAATCAGCACAAGAGTTCCCATTATAGGAAGGGCAATAATCAAAGCATCTGCAAAAAGATTTGTCAGTCCATGAAGCAGAAAAGTCATCATCTTTTCTCTACCGCCAATCAAATCAAAAACGTTCATACTGGAAAGAGTTCCTGATAAACCTTTCAGAAAAAGTATCTGAAACCATCTGTTCTGAAGAAACAAAAGAATTGCAACAAAATTAAAAAACTGTCCTAAAAGCGGATTTTCTACCTGAGAAAGAGAATCATAAACAGCAGAAGCACTAAAACCCATCTGAAAAGCAAAAAACTGAGCCGCAGTACTGAAAGCCGCAAATATTATGGAAACATAAAAGCCGATGATTATTCCAATCATAACTTCACCAGCAAGATAAAGTATAAAATAGAAAGAAAAAGCACCGTCTGGAGCAATCACAGACGTATACTTTGAAAAATCAGCATAAGGAATCAAAAAATAAGAAAGATACCCAATAAGAGCAATTTTCGCAGTTCTTGAAACAGTCCGCATGGAAAAAAGAGGAAGCGTAAAAATAAGACCGCCACATCGTCCTGCTATAAGAAGAAACACAGGCGCCGAGGCAAGAATCTCGCTCAACATCATCAGCGGGCTAACCTTGGAATCATATTGAACAGATCCACCGTATATCCGCTAAGTTCCGTGAACATCCATCCACTCAAAAAGAACACAACCATAAGAATCGATATCAATTTAGGCAAAAAAGTTAATGTCTGTTCCTGAATGGAAGTTACTGTCTGAAATACACTGACAATCAAACCTATTACTAATGATACAATCAACGGCGGTGCAGCTGT
>ERZ808026.56-NODE-56-length-19585-cov-3.965860_pt1 | contig 19585 bp, 18 predicted proteins | sample MGYA00380182_ERZ808026 | MGnify/ENA primary metagenome ERZ808026 (study PRJEB31490, sample SAMN06133376) | cow dung metagenome | isolation source: H9 | host: cow | place: China: Chengdu | collected 2015-05 ... | reverse complement strand
GTTAGTTTTCCAGAATTCAAAAATTTCACAGCTTCATTTAAATCATTTGCCTTATAACATGTAACATCTTCAACTTTCATACATCCTTCATAAACAGCTTCCGAAAACGCCACATTTCTTCGAATGGCAGAAGGATTTTCTGTCTCCAGCACCAGCACAGAATATCCACACTTTTTTAATTTATAAATAGTTCCGGTAGCCAGATCTCCACCGCCACGCACAACTACCAACTGATCATTCATTTTACCAGCCCTTTCCGAATCCGCAGTTTGGATAGGTACACTGCTCACAATTCAAACACAATCCGCCTTCTCCAAGATTTCCCAGTTCTTCCGCTGTAATCCTATCATCAGCCATGATCCTTGGAAGTACCAGATCAAAAATTGTGCGTCTGGAATACATGGCACATCCAGGAAGACCGATCACAGGCACCTGCTCTTTATAATAGGATAACAAAAACATGGCCCCCGGTAAAACCGGCGCTCCATAAGAAACAATTTCTGCCCCTGTGTTTTTAATGGCCAGCGGCGTCTTATCATCCGGATCAACACTCATGCCGCCGGTACAGATCACAAGCTCTGCATCATATTCCCGAATTGCTCTGATAATCCCGGCAGTAATCATTTCATGATGATCCGGAAAAATCTCGGTATAAACAATCTCTGCATCGTATTCCGACAGTTTTTCCTCGATTGTTGGAATAAACTGATCTTTGATCCTTCCGTAAAACACTTCATTGCCCGTCGTTAGAATCGCCGCTTTCTTTTTCTTAAATGGAAGTAGGGTTAAAATTGGTTTTTCTCCACACTGTGTTTTCACAGCTTCCATTTTCTCTTTTTCAATAACCAGCGGAATAATTCTCATTCCTGCAAGCTTATCACCTTTTTTAACACTGGTATTTCCATGTCTGGAAGCAATCATCATTTGCCCAAACTGATTGATCTGCTTTAATCTATCTCTATCAACTTTCAATAATCCATCACAAGCCGCAGTTAATTCAATTTTTCCCTCTTTAATTTCAGACTCTTCCATAAAGTCATTTTTACAAAGATCACAGAGAATCTTTGCTGCTTCATTTTCATGAAGCATTGTTTCATCTGCTTCCCACACATATATATGATCTTTTCCAATGGATAAAAGAACCGGAATATCTTCTTGGGTCACCACATGACCTTTTCGAAACACCGCATCTTTTTTTACACCTTTAATAATCTGTGTCATGTCATGGCACAGCACACAGCCAACTGCATCTTCCGTTTTTATAAGCTTCATGAATAACCTCTTATTGATCTATACATTCCCTTTTATCTTACTCTAAAAAAGAAAAAAAAGCCACAATCTTTCGATTGTGACTCTTCATTTAGCAGGGACAGAAGGACTCGAACCCTCGACATTTGGTTTTGGAGACCAACGTTCTACCAACTGAACTATATCCCTTTGATTGCTACCCCAAATTTATATCACACTTTGGGGCAGCATGTCAACAGTTAATTTTAAATTATTTGTAATTATTTTTCGGTCTTTTTATCCTCAGCTTTTGGCAGCGTATCGACGATTTTTTCGATAATCTGCTTTCTGATATAAATATCATAGCTTAACATGCAGATAAAGGAAAACAGCTGAAGGAAATCCTTATCCGCTTCTGCTTCCTCTGTAAACGTTCCTAAAGCTCTTTGATAATCATTTGTCAGGCATTCCTTTAGCTGGTCAATCTGTCCTTTTTCAAGACTGAATACCTCTTCATAAATCTTTTCCAGATCCAGTTCCTTTCCGGCTGCAAAATAACGCTCTGTCAAAGGATTTAAAATACTCTGAATATCACCGATGGAAAGGATATTTTTGAAATAATAAATGAACATCAGTACCATGATATGTTCTTTGGTATATTTTTTCTTTTCCGGTGAAGGAAGCAGATGATTTTTTGCATAGTTGTTGATCATGGTCTTTGTCATGACCTTATCACTCTCATGGCGCTTTACATTGTCCAGATTTCCATTCATAAATGTCAGCACCTGATCCATGTACAGATCAATGTCCGGAATTTTAGATGATTTAATATATTCCATTTTGGAAAGACTTTCCAAAATACTTTCTAACATTCTTTCAGATTCAATATTCACAACGTTCACCTCATGTAATCCAATACTACATGCATTATATAGTATTAAAAACTACATGTAAAGTCAATTTTTCACGAAATCTGGTCAAAAGATTTTCCACACACTTTTCTCTGTTTTCGCATATACTGGCTAGTGATAAACGGGAGGGTTCTTCTATGAAAAAAATTCTATCTCTTGCACTGGCTTCCATTTTGGCACTGACAGGTCTGACTGCCTGCGGATCCGGTGAAAATTCAAACCTGACAAAAGTAACCTTAAGTGAAGTAGCTCACTCCATCTTCTATGCTCCAATGTATGTGGCCATTGAAGAAGGGTATTTTGCAGAGGAAGGCATTGATCTGGAGCTTGTAACTGCCTTCGGTGCCGATAAGGTAACAACTGCTGTCATCTCCGGTGAAGCCGATATTGCATTCATGGGCTCTGAAAGCACGATTTACGTATATAACCAGAGTGCGGATGACTATCTTGTGAACTTTGCGCAGCTGACTCAGCGTGCCGGAAACTTTATGGTTGCCAGAGAACCAATGGATCACTTTAATTGGAATGATCTGAAGGGAAGCTATGTGCTTGGAGGTCGAAAAGGCGGTATGCCCCAGATGGTCTTTGAGTATGTCTTAAAGAAAAACGGTATTGATCCGGAAAAAGATCTGACAATTGACCAGAGCATTGATTTTGGCAGCACCGCTGCTGCATTTTCAGGCGGGAAAGGGGACTTCACCGTAGAGTTTGAGCCATCGGCCACCGCCCTGGAAACCGAAAATGCCGGCCATGTGGTAGCCTCTTTGGGAGAGGCTTCCGGCTATGTTCCATACACAGCATTTTCTGCCCGCAAAAGTTACATGGAACAAAATCCGCAGATCATTCAAAGCTTCACCAATGCCCTTCAAAAAGGGATGGATTATGTAAACAGCCATACACCGGAGGAAATTGCACAGATCATCCAGCCACAGTTTGCAGAAACTGATCTTAACCAGATTACAACCATTGTAAAACGATATCATGATCAAGACACATGGAAAGAAAATCTGATTTTTGAACAGGATGCATTTGAACTGCTTCAGGATATCCTTGTAGATGCAAAAGAACTTGATACCAGAGTTCCTTATGAACAGCTTGTAGTGAAAAATTATGCAGAAAATGCAGCCCAATAGCTTTTACGTAATACAGGGAACCGGCAATTGCCGGCTCCCTGTTCCTAAATAAGTTTATGCCAAATCTTTCTCCACTGTGGAAATTGGTCCAATGTTATAATTCTCTACTAAAAGTTTCAGTACATTCGGTGAAATGAATGCCGGCAATGACGGTCCGATCTTAATGTTTTTAATTCCAAGATACAGCAATGTAAGTAAAATGCATACCGCCTTCTGCTCATACCAGGAAAGAATGATTGACAGAGGCAGCTCATTTACTGAACATTCAAATGCTTCTGCCAAAGCCACTGCCACCTTAATCGCACTGTAGGCATCGTTGCACTGTCCCATATCCATCAGTCTTGGCAGACCGCCGATTGTCCCCAGATCAAGGTCGTTAAAACGATATTTTCCACAGGCAAGTGTCAGTACGATGCTGTCTGCCGGAACAGCCTTTACAAGGTCCGTATAGTAGTTACGTCCGGTCCTCGCTCCGTCGCATCCTCCAATGAGATAAAAATGCCTGATATCCCCATTTTTTACAGCCGCCACTACCTGATCCGCCACTGAAAGCACTGTTCCATGGCCAAATCCGGTCATTACCTTTGTTCCTCCATTGATTCCTGTCATCGGCTGATCATTCTCGTATCCTCCAAGCTCCAGGGCTTTTTCAATGACCGGTGTAAAATCCTTTTCTTCCCCGATATGCTCCATTCCCGGATAAGATACAACAGCCGTTGTAAACACTCTATCTTCATAGCTGGCCTTTGGCGGCATAAGGCAATTGGTTGTGAAAACTACAGGCGCCGGAATATGCGCAAATTCCTTCTGCTGATTCTGCCATGCAGTACCAAAATTTCCTTTTAAATGATTGTACTTTTTCAGTTCCGGATAAGCATGAGCCGGAAGCATTTCCCCGTGGGTGTAAATGTGAATCCCTTTTCCCTCTGTCTGCTCTAAGAGGCATTTTAAATCATACAGATCATGTCCGGAGATTACGATAAATGGCCCTTTTTCAATGGCTAACGGTACCTCAGTCGGTACAGGAGTTCCAAAAGTCTCTGTATTTGCCTTATCAAGAAGCTCCATGCACTTAAAATTCACTTTTCCGACTTCCATGACAACAGGCAGCAGCGCCTCTGCATCCCATTCCATACCAATTGCAAACAATGCTTTATAGAAAAATTCATTGATTTCTTTATCACGATATCCAAGTACCTCCGCATGATATGCATAGGCAGCCAGTCCCCGGATTCCAAATAAGATCAGGGATTTCAGGGAGCGTATATCTTCATTCTCTTTCCAGAGAAGTTCCAGATCATAATCATCATTTCGTCCGCAGGAATTTGTGCAGTTTCTGCATTCCGGAACGAGATGGAGCTTGGCATCATATACTCTTTCTATTAATTCCTTCAATGCTTCATCATGAAAATTCACATTGGTCAGGGTGGCAAACAGCCCCTCGATTACCAGCTTGTCAATATCCGGTGACATCAGATGCTCATTTCCTTCTGTAGAACGAGCCAGTCCAATCAGGGCACCGGTCAGCTGATCCTGTAATTTTGCCGTATCTGCCTTTTTGCCGCATACTCCTGCTGCTCCGGTACATGCGCTGCAGCCTGCTGTCTGTTCACACTGAAAACAAAACATTTTTTTATCCATCCTATATTCCTCCGCTCTCTATTCCTTGATTTCCCCATCAGGTGTGATCGTAACCACTCCCCACGGAATAAATTTTCCACTTTCCTGAATTGCACGTTTTGCCGCCATTTCCAGCTTTCCGCAGCACGGCACGCTCATACGGGCAATTTTCACACTCTGAATATCATTATTTTTTATGATCTGTGTCAGTTTCTCGGTGTAATCTCCCACATCCAGCTTTGGACATCCAATGATGGTGATGTGGTTTTTCATAAAGTCATTATGGAAGTTCCCATAAGCATAAGCGCAGCAATCTGCAGCGATCAGAAGATTTGCTCCCTGATAAAAAGCAGACTGAATTGGCATCAATTTAATCTGAATCGGAAACTGCATTAACTGACTTTCCACTTTAACATGTTCCTGCTTCGCTTTTTGTTTTCTCTCTTTCTCTGCTTTTGCAGCCAGAACTGCCGCCTCATCATAGGCCGGTGCTTCCCTCATTTCAAAGCTGATGGCATCCACCGGACAGGCTGGGAGACAATCCCCTAAACCGTCACAGTAATCTTCCCGGAGAAGCTTCGCTTTTCCATCCACCATGCCGATGGCGCCTTCGTGACAGGCAGCTGCACACAAACCACAGCCTACACATTTTTCTTCATCAATCTTAATAATCTTTCTTAACATCTGTTTGCCTCCCAAAATCTATGATTTAAAACAAGGTTTTCTTTACTTTATGACTGGATTTTAATATACTGAATATCATAAGTCTGTTGGAATTCCAACAAAAGGAGAAAAATATGAAAAAATATATTCCTGTTTTAAAAGCCTGTGGATTATTCGAAGAAATTGAAGAGGAAAATTTACTGGCCATCCTTGGCTGCCTTGGAGCAAAAGTAATTTCCGTGGAAAAAGATTTGACGATTTTTCAGGAAGGAACTGCTGCAAAATATCTTGGATTGGTTCTTTCCGGTGCTGTCCAAATGGTGCAGGATGATTTTTACGGCAATCGCACCATCGTAACCCGCATCGAAGCAGCAGGACTTTTCGGAGAATCCTTCGCCTGTGCCGGTACAGAGCACCTTCCGGTGAGTTTTATTGCCGCTCAAAATGGTGAAATCATGCTCATCGACTGCAATCGTATCACCAACACCTGCTGTAATGCATGCGGCTTCCATAAGCAGGTCATTTTCAATCTGCTTCATCTCATGGCAAAAAAAAATCTCGATTTTCATCAGAAAATCGAGATTACTTCCAAACGTACTACGAGAGAAAAGCTCATGACCTATCTGCTCATGACAGCCAAACAGGCCGGCAGCAATTCCTTTACCATCCCTTACGACCGTCAGGCACTGGCGGACTATCTGGGCGTTGAGCGAAGTGCCATGTCTGCGGAAATCAGTAAGCTTCGCAGGGAAGGCATCCTTGAATGCCAAAAAAGTCATTTTACAATTCTATAATTTTTTCGAAGGCAATGCGCTCTGCGCCGTCTTCCAGATAAATGATACCGCAATATTCAAATCCATTCTTTGCCTGCATCCTCTGCATGGATTTGTTATCCTTGTGAGTATCATTTTTTATGCTGCGAATGCCCTTCTCTTGGCACATTTTCACCACTTCTTCAATCATAGCTCCGGCGATTCCCTGTCCCTTACACTCGGCATCCACTGCTACCCGGTGGATCGCTGCATATGGTTCCTCTGACGTTTTCCAGGCACCATCATAAATCTGATCATAAGTAGGCTCGCCATCAAAAAGCACTGCCATGGTACCGATCACTTTGCCCTTTTCTTCCATCACATAACTGTAATCATGGGCAATGTCATTTGCTATGGAGGCTTCATTTGGATAACCGTCCTGCCACTGATCGATTCCCTGATCCTTCATATAAGCTTTCGCCTGATTGATCAGTCCCATCACCGCCGGGATATCTGCATATTCTGTTTTTCTAAAATGCCTGCCCCGATCATAAGTCTCTAAGAAATGGTGCTCCACACCATCCTTTTTATAAGCGATCACTGTACTTAAATTCACGTTCTCCACACTTCGGAAAATATTCATCTCGATATGAGGGCTTGTTTCCCGAAACTGCTTCATCAGCATTTTCATTTCCTGACGCTTGGATTCCCCAATACCATCCTCTGCCTCTGAAATCTTTTCTGTAAAACGGCAGGCACACTGTAAAAACTCCAGTCCGTGATAATCGCGCCATGCCAGAATGTCTTCTTCCTTAATCAAATACATTGGACGAATCAGCTCCATCCCTTCAAAGTTGGTACTGTGAAGCTTTGGCATCATGGTCTGAATCTGTGCACCGTAGATCATCCCCATGAGAATGGTTTCCACCACATCATCAAAATGATGACCCAAAGCAATTTTATTACAGCCAAGCTTTTGGGCATTGCTGTACAAATAGCCCCGTCGCATACGGGCACAAAGATAGCATGGATTATCCTGAATATCTACTACAGAGTTAAAAATCGGGCTTTCAAACACCGTAATCGGAATGTTTAACAGCTTCGCATTGTCCTCGATTTTCTTGCGGTTTCTCGGATTGTACCCCGGATCCATCACAAGAAATACCAGTTCAAAAGGAAACTTCCCGTGACGCTGCAGCTCCTGCATCAGCTTTGCTAACAGCATGGAATCCTTGCCGCCGGAAATGCAGACCGCAATCTTATCTCCCTCCTGAATCAGGTCATAATCATTGATGGCCTGAGTAAATTTTCTCCAGATTGGTTTTCTGAATTTCTTAATAATTGCTCTTTCTATTTCCTGATATGGTTCTAATATTTTTTCCATTCGATGATATCCTTTACTACTTCACTGGCGATGATCAGACCTGCCACAGAAGGTACAAAAGCAATGCTGCCCGGCACCGGCTTTCTCTCCTCAGTTTCTCTTTTAATCGCTTCCTCTTTGGAATAAACCACCTTCAGATGATCCACTCCCCGTTTTTTCAATTCTCTTCTCATAACCTTTGCCAGAGGACAGACACTGGTCTTATAAATATCTGCTACTTCAAACATAGCCGGATTCATTTTGTTGCCTGCACCCATGCTGCTGATGACCGGTACACCGGCTTCCTTTGCGCTCATGATCAGATCAATTTTGGCAGTAACTGTATCCACTGCATCCACCACATAATCATAGGCTGTAAAATCAAACTGGTCTCTTGTTTCCGGCAAATAAAAGCAGTTATGCACCTCTACCTTCGTATCCGGACAGATGGAATGAATGCGCTCCCGCATCACTTCCGTCTTATATTTCCCAAGAGTTTCTCTGGTGGCAATGATCTGACGGTTTAGATTTGACAGGGCAACAGTATCGCTGTCAATCAGATCAAAGGCTCCCACACCGCTTCTTGCAAGTGCTTCTGCCACGTATCCGCCAACGCCCCCGATACCAAATATTGCAACCCGGGCATGTTTCAATTTTTCCAGCCCTTCTCTGCCAATAAGCATTTCTGTTCTGGACAACTGTTCCTGCATCATAGTTTCATTCCTCGCAATTACTTTCCTTCTCAATCCATGCAGAAACCCTCTGCACAGAATCTCCTTCTTACTATTCTCTCCGTATTCTCCAAATGGGATTCATCCACAACCGTTTTTAAATACGCCAGTTCTGTACACAGTCCTTCCACATGGGGCACTCTCCATGCACCCCCATCACTGCCAAGGGCAATGCATCCTCCAAGCTCTACGAATTTTCTGACCATTTTTAAATGTTCTTCTGTAATCTGCATGGTCACTTCATCAGAAAATCTGCCGCCGCCCTTTAAATTTCCGATAGGGGAAATGGTAGGGGTCCAGATTACCTGATGTTCCACCATTGCAGTCAAAGCCTGCAGATCGCTGTAAGCTCCATGCTCTATGCTGTCAACTCCTGCAGCAGCGGCGGCCTCCATGGTTCTGGCCCCGTTACAATGAGCCATCACCGCCAGATTGTTCTCATGAGCAATTTCGATCATTTTCTGAATAAGCTCCGGTTTCAGCCCTTCTTCTGTCAGCACACCATACCGGCTAAAATCAATGAGACCGCTGACCATAATTTTTATAAAGTCCGCCCCCGATTCCTTTGCCTCTTTTACAAGCTCCTGATATTCCTGCAGTTCTTCAAAGCTTCTGCCTACGATTCCGCCATAGTGTCCCTTTTTATGAATGGCAAAAATGGGGGTCAGATAGGTGATACCATATTCCGGAGCAATCTCCTTTGCACGCTTTGACACACCAAAAGAGTCCCCTCCATCACGGATAAAGGTCACACCTGCATCACGGTATTTTGAAAAACAGGCATGAATCACCTCATCCATCACACCGTTTTTATGCAATGCCACTGCCTCTTTATAATTTTTTCCATCCATGATCACATGTGCGTGACATTCTCCAAGCATTTTACGCCTCCACAAAAGCTTTCTATCATCTTAAAAACATATGCAGTAATTTTCCATACAGCCCCCGCTGATATGGCTGATAACGCATTGGAAGATCGATCCAGGTTTTCTTATCCACAATGCTCTTTGTATGAGAAAATGCCTCAAAACCTGCTTTTCCGTGATAGCTTCCCATGCCGCTCTCACCTACTCCGCCAAATCCCATTTCACTGGTGGCAAGGTGAATCACCACATCATTGATGCAGCCGCCCCCATAGGAGTATCTCTCTGTCACTTCCTTAATTTTTCTTTTATCCTGTGAGAAGAAATACAATGCCAGCGGCTTTGGTTTTTCTGAAAGAAGCTCATACACTTCCTCTAAGCTTTCATAGGTTAGGATCGGCATCAGAGGACCAAAGATTTCCTCCTGCATCACTGCATCCTCCCATGTCACATGGTCCATCACTGTCGGTGCGATCTGTAGTGTCTCTGCATTGTTTTCTCCACCAAGCACCACTTTTCTCTCATTGATCAATCCAAGAACACGTTCAAAATGCTTTTGATTGATGATTTTTCCATAGTCCGGATTGTTCAATGGATTTTCACCATACTGCTTTTTCACCTGTTTGCAGACTTCCTTTACAAAAGCATCCTTTACACTGCTATGGCACAAAATATAATCCGGTGCCACACAGGTCTGTCCGCAATTTAAATATTTCCCAAAAACAATTCTTTTTGCCGCAAGCCTGATCTTTGCTGTATCATCAATGATACACGGACTTTTTCCGCCAAGTTCTAAAACCACCGGTGTTAAATGCTCTGCGGCACGGCGCAGCACCTCTTTACCAACACCGGAACTGCCTGTAAAGAAAATAAAGTCAAACTTCTGTTCAAGAAGTGCCGCATTTTCCTCTCTTCCCCCTGTCACAACTGCTGCCAGCTCCTCCGGAAAGGACTCACGAACCACCTTTTCTACAATTTTACTTGTGGCCGGTGAATAAGCACTTGGTTTCACAATGGCAGTATTCCCCGCCGCAATGGCAGCTGCCAGCGGCTCAATGGTCAAAAGGAATGGATAATTCCAAGGGCTCATGATCAGTGTATTTCCATAAGGCGTCGGTTTTTGATAGCTTCTGGAGGCAAACTGGGCAAGGGGTGTCCATACCGTTTTTTCTCTGGCAAACCTTCTGGTATGGCGGATCAGATAACTGATCTCCGTCAAAGCAAGCCCTGCTTCGCACATAAATCCCTCAAATTCGCTTTTTCCCAGGTCTTTTGTCAGTGCCGCTTCTATTTCCTTCTCATATTTTTTTACGGTTCTATAAAGCCTTTTTAACATATCAATACGAAAATCAACCGACAATGTGGCTCCTCTTTGAAAATATTTCCGCTGATCTGTCAAAAGCTTTTCTATACTTTTTTTACTCATTTTACACTCCAATCTGCAACCTGAAGGTAAAACTTCTCCAGCTGCTTTTTATCCATCAGCTTCGGAACCGGATATAAAGGATTGGCCTCCTGATCCGCATGGGCTGCCATCGACGGAATATCTTCTGCCAAAATACCCTTCAAAGTCTTCGGAATGTTCATATTTGAATTTAATCTTCGAATTGCCGCAATCATTTTTTTTGCCCCGGCCTTATGGGAATCTGATTCTTTGGCAACACCTGCCGCAATTCCCAGCTCATGAAGCTTTTTAAATGCCTTTCTTCCATATGCATCCAAAACGATTGGCATCAGCACTGCATTCGCCAGTCCATGTGGAATATTATACTGTCCTCCGAGAGAATGTGCAACTGCATGAATATAACCCACATAAGATTTTGAAAAGGCAATTCCTGCAATGTATGCCGCGTAAAGCATATTTTTTCTGGCTTCATAATTTTCCGGTTCTTTGTAAGCCCTTTCAATATTTGCAAAAATCAGCTTTACTGCCTTTCTTGCAAATGTTCTGGTTTCTTTGGTAGTAGAGCCTCCAATATAGGCTTCCACCGCATGGGTCAAAGCATCCATTCCCGTAGTTGCAGTCAGGGATGGCGGCAATGTATACGTCACCTCCGGATCCAGTACAGCGTAGCGAGGAATCATGGTAAAATTGTTCATAGTATATTTATGCTTCTTCTCACTGTCTGTGATCACTGCAGTCACCGTTACCTCACTTCCCGTTCCTGCTGTAGTTGGAATTGCAATCAGCAGCGGCAGTTTTCTCCACACACGCAAAAGCCCTTTCAGCTGGTTTAACGTTTTTTTCGGGTATACAATCCTTGCCCCCGCCGCTTTGGCACAGTCCATGGAGGAGCCCCCGCCAAAGGCAATGAGGCATTCACATTTCTGCTCTGCATACAAATTTCTTGCCTCTTCTACATTTTGTACCGTAGGATTTGGTCTCGTTCTATCATAAACCACACATTTGATTTCATTGTCTTCCAGCAGCTCCTCCAGTGCTTTCGTTACGCCTGTGCTTCGCAGCACTTCATCTGTTACCATCAATACAGAATGAATCTTTTTTTGTTTCAACAGTGGTACGATCTGACTGATACTATAAAACAGCTCCGGCTGTCTGTAAGGCAATACAGGCAATGCCATATGAAATGCCGCCTGAAAAATACGGCAATATACTTTCTTAAAAATGTTCATAATCTAAGAGAATCCTCCTTCTCACTTTCTTGACAATATAATTTTTAACTTTTGCATTATATATCATCGTATTTTTATTTTCAATAATTTTATCTAAATTAATTTAACTTAATAAATTGTACAAAAATAGCGTGGTTTCGTCACCACGCCATTCATAGATTCTTTTGTTTAAAACAGTTTATCCAGATCCTTCTGCTGTCCCATGACGATCAGATGATCCTTGTCATTAAAAGTGTATTCAACTCCCGGCATACTGATATCTCCTCCGGCATTTTTTACAGCCAGAACATTGAGATGATATTTGGCACGGATATTTGCCTGAATCACATTTTTTCCCAGCCACTCCTTCAGCGGTGTCACTTCCATAATGGAATATTGATCACTCAGTTTGATATAATCAAAAATACTGTCATTGCTGACGGAAACTGCCAGACGGCTTGCCATATCCCTTTCCGGATAAATTACATGATTTGCGCCATTTCGAAGCAAAAACTTCGCATGAATATCTGTACTTGCAAGGCTGATGATCTGTTTTGCGCCCAGCTCTGATAAATTGTAGGTAATCTCCAGGCTACTCTGAAAGTTATCACCAATGCATACAAAACAGGCATCAAAATTTCCCACGCCAAAAGAATTTAACACATCAATTTTCGTACAGTCTCCAACCTTGGCACTTGTGACAATGTCTACCACATCCTCCACTTTTTCTTCAAGATCGTCTGCCACCATCAGTTCATTCCCAAGGGCTGCAAGGTTATGACACATATGATGTCCAAATTTTCCCATACCAATAATTAAAAATGATTTCATACATCCTGCTCCTATCCGATTGTAATTTTTTCTACCGCATCTCTTACCGGTGCTGTTTTACGTTTTCCAGCCAGCGCATTGGCAAAGGAAAGACTTCCCACACGGCCGCAATACATTAAAAACATGATCAGCACACGGGAGAGATCATTTAATTCCCTTGTAAGTCCGGTGGACATTCCTACCGTACCAATGGCTGAAAATGTTTCAAACATTAAATCCAGCATTGGCAGGGACTGAATTGCGCTGATCACAATGGTGACCCCCAGTGCCAGCATCAGATTGGTAAAAAATACCGCACTGGCCTTTCGCAGCGCATCCTCCTCCAGGCTCCTTCCAAACACGGAGGTGCCGCGGTTTTTTCTCATATAAGAAAAGGAATATAACATCAGCACCATAATGGTTGTGGTCTTCACGCCCCCTGCTGTGGAACCAGGGCTTCCGCCGATAAACATCAGGGCAATGGTCAACAATTTTCCTGCATCGGAAAGTGCTGCCGTATCTACCGTATTAAATCCGGCGGTTCTTGCCGTCACCGAGTCAAACAGGGCTGCCAGAATCTGATCCCTAAAGGAAAGGCCTGCACCGGTTGCGTTCTGTTCAATCAGAAGAAACAGAATCGTTCCCCCAAAGATTAGAAGTCCTGTCATAAATAATACAATTTTACTATGAAGATGATAACGCCTGATTTTCCATTTATGGGTAAGCATATCATCCCAGACAACAAATCCCACACCGCCAATGACGATCAGCGCCATAATAACCATATTTACCAGCCAGTCATCCACAAATCCGGTTAGGGAAGAGTACGGGCCTGTATGCTGCCCCATCAAGTCAAATCCCCCATTACAGAATGCCGAAACAGAATGAAACACCGACATCCACACCCCCTGTTTTCCATACAGAGGCACCAATCGAATCATCAAAAGCAGGGCGCCCACTCCTTCGATCAAAAAGGTACCTATGAGGATTTTTTTCGCCAGCCTCATGATTCCGCCAACCTGGTTCACACTGATGCTTTCCGTTAAGATTTCTCTTCCACGCAAAAGAACCCTTCTTCGCAGCAGCATAAAAAACATGGTGGCAATGGTCATAAACCCAAGCCCCCCTATCTGTATCATGGTCAGGATGATGGCCTGACCAAAGCTGCTCCAGTAGGTAGATGTGTCCTGTACAACCAGACCTGTTACACAGGATGCAGAGGTTGCTGTAAATAAAGCTTCTAAAAAGCCTGCTCCCTGACCATTTTTCGTTGATACAGGAAGCATCAGCAAAATGGTGCCGGTCATAATAATCAGAAAGAATCCCAAAGCAATGATCTGCACATGAGACATTTTTAAATTCATTTTTCGCTTTTGCATGCTATTTTTCTCCTACAATGCAAACAATTTATAATGATTATAACCCCAAATAAGGAAATAATCAAAACATTCATAAAATCTTAAAAGTTTTCCTCTTGTTCTTTTCATAATTATTCTATAAGATAAAGTTAGGAAATCTTTTATTCAGATACAATCTAATGGAGGTATTGAATGAAGCGACGAAGTATTTTTCTTATGCTTTTATTACTTCAAGTTTTAATAATATGTATTGGATGTGGAAGCACCGAGAAGTCTGTTGCGCCTGAAAGTCCGGCAGCTGCTCCGGAGGAAGCAGCTGCCGTTACAGAAGAGGCTGCTGTAGAGGAAGCAGCCTCTCCTGTAGATGTAGAAAACGCCGTAGGCGTTTTTGAAGGTCTGGAAGACAATCACACTGCCATCTTTTCTTTTGATGGAGCAGAAACAGCCTTTTACTTTGAAGATCCGGCTGTACAAAATGTACTTTTTGAAGCAGTTGCAGGAAGCAGTTACACCCTCTCCTATAAATATGATGATTCCCTCGGATATATCATTTCCCAAATCAGTGAATAAAGCACAAAAAAGAGCCCTTCTGTGATATCCTTTCATATCGCAGTAAGGCTCTTTATTTACATCTATAACAAAATTTAGAGCTTTGTTACATTTACAGCCTGTGGACCCTTTGCTCCGTTAACTACTTCAAATTCAACCGCCTGGCCTTCTTCTAATGTTTTAAAGCCCTCCATGTTTAATCCTGTATAGTGTACGAATACATCATTTCCAGCTTCGTCAGAAATGAATCCGTATCCTTTCTGGTTATTAAACCATTTAACTGTACCTTTATTCATCACACGGTACCCTCCTAAAATTGTTCTATGTACCAGCTTCCAAAAACGCCCATACATAAAATTAGTTTAGCATAGTTTAAATAGCCGGTCAAACAGATTTCCTGTTCCTTTTGTGCAAATTTTTCTTGTTATTTTGAAAGATGGTGCTATAATCAGAAAATAGAGATACTTTTAGGTCTTATAGGAGAAATATTATGGAACATTTAGTAATCCCTGCAAACTATCGTTCAGAATTAAATCTGTACGAGACACAGGAAGCGATCAAAACAATCAAAGACTTTTTCCAGCAGGCACTTTCTGAACAGCTGACACTCCTTCGTGTTACCGCACCGCTGTTTGTGACTCCTGAATCAGGTCTTAACGATAACTTAAACGGTATTGAACGTCCGGTTGATTTTGACATCAAAGAACAGGATGGAAAAACAGCTGAAATCGTTCAGTCCCTTGCAAAATGGAAACGCTATGCACTGAAAAAATATGGTTTTCATCCGGGAGAAGGTCTTTATACTGATATGAATGCCATTCGCAGAGATGAGGTGGCTGACAACATCCACTCCATTTTCGTAGATCAGTGGGACTGGGAAAAAATCATTTTAAAGGAACAGCGCAACAAAGACACCTTAAAAGAGGTTGTCCGTAAGGTTTACAAAGCCATCAAAAAAACTGAAAAATATATGTCTATCCGTTACGATTACATAGAAGAAATTCTTCCGAAGGATATTTTCTTTATCACTTCTGAAGAATTGGCTGAAATGTATCCTGGTTATACCCCAAAAGAACGGGAAGATAAAATTGCCAAATTAAAAGGAGCCGTATTTATCATGGGCATCGGTCATGAGATGTCTAATGGTGAACGCCACGACGGCCGTGCACCGGACTATGATGACTGGAATTTAAACGGAGATATTATCGTATGGTATCCTCTGCTCAACCGTGCACTGGAGCTTTCTTCCATGGGTATCCGTGTTGACAAAGAAACCCTTATCAACCAGTTAAAAATTTCCGGCTGTGAAGAACGTGCAGAACTTCCATTCCAGAATGCAGTGATCAGCGGTCAGCTTCCGTATACCATTGGAGGCGGTATCGGTCAGTCCCGTCTGTGTATGTTCTATTTAAGAAAAGCACATATTGGAGAGGTACAGTGCTCCATCTGGCCTGATGATATGCGCGAGGAAGCAGAATATCGCGGAATTAAACTGTTATAATTAAAATACGCAATAAAAAACACAAGGAACGCCTCGAGGCTTCGCTTAACCTCGGTTTATCCTTGTGTTTTTCTTTGCTTACGTTTGATTCAAACTATTTACGTTCCACGTACTCTGCTTTTCACACGCAGGTCATGACGTCTACGGCAGTTTAATTTCACCGTCGAAGACGGTTGTAGCCGGGCCTGTCATGTAGACGTGGTTGTCTTCTTCATTCCAGTAAATTTCCAGGTCGCCCCCAAGTAAATGTACCAGCACCTTTCTTTCTGTATGTCCGTTTAATACGGAGGCTACCACAGATGCGCAGGTACCTGTTCCACATGCCCAGGTTTCCCCTGAACCACGTTCCCACACGCGAAGGTTCATGGTATTTCTGTCAATCACGTACATAAACTCTGTATTGACACGTTCCGGAAAGCGTTCATGATTTTCAAACTTTGGTCCGATCTTTTCTATTTCAAGATTCTTTACATCTTCATCCAGAAAAACAACTGCATGAGGATTTCCCATGGAAACACAGGTCATACGAAATTCCTGTCCGTCCACCATGATCGGTTCATCCACCAGCATGTCCCCTTCTCCCACAACCGGCACAAGCTCCGGTTTTAAGATTGGTTCTCCCATATCTACACATGCTTTTTCTACCTTTCCGTCTCTGATGGTCAGGACAATGTGCTTCACACCTGCTGCTGTTTCTACATCAACCTCTGTCTTATCTGTCAGGCCGTAATCATAAATATATTTTGCCACACAACGGATTCCGTTTCCGCACATGGCAGATCTGGAGCCATCTGCATTGTACATTTCCATATAGCAGTCAGCCACTTCTGATGGTTTGATCAGAATCAGACCGTCAGAACCGATTCCAAAATGTCTGTCACTGACAAATTTTGACACTTCCGACGGATTTTCCACGGTTTCTTTAAAACAGTTTACATATACATAATCATTGCCGATTCCGTGCATTTTGGTAAATTTCATAATAAACTCCTCTTTCCTATTTTTTCTCTTCCAACACCTTTGTCCCGCGCATCTCAATAACCGGGCCGCCGGTACGTTCAATGTATTCTCTTGTAATGGTCACACGTCCGATATTGTCATCCTTTGGAATTTCATACATAATATCCAGCATAAATTCCTCAATAATGGCACGAAGGGCTCTTGCACCGGTATCCTTTTCCATGGCTTTTTCTGCAATGGCTTCCAGGGAATCTTCATTAAAGAGCAATTCTACCTCATCCAGCTCCAAAAGCTTCTGATACTGTTTTAAAATTGCATTTTTCGGCTCCTTAAGGATTTTTACCAGCATATCCTTGGTCAATGCTTCCAAAGAAAGCATGATCGGAAGTCGGCCGATAAATTCCGGAATCATACCAAAGGTCTTTACATCTTCCACAGTTACCTTCTGCAGAATATTTCGGTCATTATCATACTTGTCTTTTAAATCTGCATTAAATCCGATGGAAGACTGCTTATTTAAACGCTCTTTAATAATATCCTCCAGGCCCGGAAATGCACCGCCGCAGATGAAAAGAATGTTTCTTGTATCTACGGTTTCCATAGGAACCATTCCATTTTTGCTGTTGGAACCAACTGGAACATCTACTTCTGCACCTTCTAACAGCTTTAACAGCCCCTGCTGTACTGCTTCTCCATTGACATCACGCTGATTCTGGTTTTTCTTTTTACCGATCTTATCGATTTCATCGATGAAAATGATTCCTCTTTCTGCTTTTTCGATATCATTATCTGCTGCTGCCAAAAGCTTTGAAACCACACTTTCAATGTCATCACCAATGTATCCGGCTTCTGTCAGGGTTGTGGCATCTGCAATTGCCAATGGAACATCCAGAAGCTTTGCCAGAGTTTTTACAAGATAAGTCTTTCCGCATCCCGTTGGACCAATCATTAAAATATTGGACTTTTCGATTTCAATGCTGTCCATGGTATTTGTAGCAACACGCTTATAGTGATTGTAGACTGCTACGGAAATTGCCTTTTTTGCATACTCCTGTCCGATCACATATTCATCCAGCTGCTGCTTAATTTTATGAGGAGCGGGAATATCCTTCAGATTAATGGTCGGTTTTTTCTCTTCTTTTTTCTTTTTCACCTTTTTCCTTGGAGACATCAGGCTCTGTAAATCTGCCAGATTGATCATGCTGATATTTGGCCCTTTTGGCATCTCCAGGTCATCACTTTTTTCAGTAAATTTATCAAGATTTAAAGGACTTGCACTGACTGCATCCATGGTTTTTTGCATACAGTCAGGACAGATATACATCCCTTCCATCATGGTGATCATTTTTCCTGTTTTACTTTCCGGACGTCTGCATACGAAGCAGTATTTTTCATATTCTTCTGCGTCTCCATCCTCTTCTATTTCCAAAACATCTTTTACTTCTCTAAAATCTTCGCCTTTGATTTCCATCTTTATGATTCCTCTCTGTAAATCTAGCCTTTATCTTAACACAAAAGGGGTATAGATGCCTATACCCCTTTAGATTCTTCATAAAACTTTTATATTTTTAGTCTAATCCGGCTTCTTTTCTGCTGCCCAGTGTTACAGTCAATGTGTTTTCTTCATAACCGTTATCTCTTGCTTTTACAACAATTTCCACTTCTTCTCCGGCTTCATAGTAGCCAAGAGCTTCCACCAGCTCCGTATCGCTTGCAATACTGCTTCCATCTAATTTGATGATAACATCTCCGGCCTGAATACCTGCTTTTTCCGCTGCGCTGCCCTTCACAACACTCTTTACGTAGCAGCCCATCGGAAGATCATAAGCCTGTGCCACATCCGAGGTTACACTTAAGCATTCAATTCCAAGGTAACCGGCCTTTGCAGAATCTACTTTATCCCGTGTTTCCTTGTTCATCAGGTCACCGATGATGGATTCTACTGCGGTAATCGGAATCGCATATCCCATACCTTCTACTTCCTGAGAAGCAAGTTTTACAGAGTTGATGCCGATGACTTCGCCCTTCATATTGATCAGAGCGCCGCCGCTGTTTCCGGGATTGATGGCTGCATCTGTCTGGATCAGTCTGTTTGTGACCACCTCTCCATTGGTACCGCTGACACTTACTTCTCTGTTCAGTGCACTGACAATCCCTGTAGTAGTTGACTGTCCATAACCTAATGCATTCCCGATTGCAACCACCTGCTCACCAACCTTTAACTGGGAGGAGTCTCCAATGGTGGCAATGCTGATCTGTGACTTCACTTCCTGTGGAATGTCTGATAATTTTACGGAAATCACCGCAAGGTCCTTCTGGGAATCATAGCCTTTGATCTTTGCGCTGATCACATTCTGTTCCTCTGCTTCTTCTTCAAAGCTAAAATATACGCTTAACTCCGTAGAATCTGAAACCACATGATAATTTGTGACAATGAGAAGCTCTGTCTCATTCTCTCCAATGATAATTCCGGAGCCGCTGCCGCTTGTTTCCTGCTGATAGGTTCCAAACCAGCTTCTGATTTCCTGAAC
>ERZ808026.54-NODE-54-length-19862-cov-4.604599_pt1 | contig 19862 bp, 18 predicted proteins | sample MGYA00380182_ERZ808026 | MGnify/ENA primary metagenome ERZ808026 (study PRJEB31490, sample SAMN06133376) | cow dung metagenome | isolation source: H9 | host: cow | place: China: Chengdu | collected 2015-05 ... | reverse complement strand
TATCATTATATTTAAAATCATCTTTTCCAGTATTAAACGGAACATCGATATAGATCAGCTTCACCTTTCCTTCAAACTCCTTTTTCAAAGAATGAAGTGCAAGAAGGTTGTTTCCTTTTATAACAAGATTGTCTGTGATTGTATCTTCGCTTAAACCACGTTTTCTGTTCACTTCTGAATTACGTTCAAATTTTGTGTAAGTTTCTTCTCCATCTTTTGTAAACTTCTTTACATTGCAAAAAGCTTTTGGAGAAAAAAGGCTGTCAATTTCATCTTTGGCAAGAGTTTCGTTAAAGAAAACTTCACGGCGTTTATCTGTTTTTTCAACATAATCACCAGTTTTTTCGTCATAAGTAAAATATGTATCAAGACCATCTTCTTTTCGCTGTCCACCTTCAAGAACACAATCTTTAAACGGAAAATTAAGCACAACTTCGCTTCTGTCTGTCAAAGCAGAATCGCCCATATACAAGCCGATTTTCTTTCCAAGATATTGAGAATAAGAATTATTACTGGAAGAATAATCAAGGAATTCCTTAAACTCTTTTGTCTTAAAAACAAAGGAATCCAAAATCGGAGTAAAAAATGCTGATTTGATTCTTTCATCTTTCATCAACGGTTCCAGAAGTTTTACATCTCCGTTTTCAGCCATTTCTTTTATTTTGTTGTAACGAAGTTCTTTTTCTTCCGTAAGAAATTCTGGAATTGATTTTAATAAAGTTTCGATTTCTGTATAAAGGGAATTGGTTTGTGGTGTCATTATTGTCATATCCTAATAAAATATATTAGACAATGGTCTAATATATTTTATTATCGACAATTTTACTAATTTCTAAAGAGTTATTAGACAATAGTCCATAGATTTTAAAAATGAGTTTTTGGGAAAATGTTGAAAACGAATTAAAATTTCAATGTAAAACAAAGAAAGAACTTTCGATAAATACTGGAATAAATTTACAGAGTTTACATAAATCTTTTGAACGTAATAGCGAAGTTTCAGCAATTAATGCAGTCAAAATTGCAAGAAACTTGGGGGTTTCCGTAGAATATCTTGTCACCGGTCAAGATTCATCCTTGCAAAAAGAAAATCTGGATTTGCATAGATATCGCGAATATTCTTCGTTCATCAATCAATTGGACTCCCTTCCAGAAAATCAACGAGAATTAATAAAATCCATTGTTGCAAAAATGAATGGCTGGAAAAATTAATTTACTGTAAACTTGCAGATGGCAAATTTCTATTAAAATACACGAATTCCCATTTCATTTTGCTTTCATGGTTTTCGCATTTTTCTCGCTTTACTTCAACAAATTCATTTTCATTAATCTCCGGAAAAAACGCGTCCCCTTCGTATTCGCCGTAAACTTCTGTTGCATAAATATAATCTGCATAATCCATCATCTGCTGGTAAATCTGCTGTCCACCGCAGATAAAAATTTTTTTATAACCGGCATTTTTTGCAATTTCAATGGCTTTTTCCGGGGATTTCGCAATGTATGCGTCTTCAACGCAAAAATCCTTATTTCTTGTAACAACAATGTTCATTCTTTCTGGCAGCACCCGGCCAATGCTTTCAAAAGTCTTTCGTCCCATAATTATTGCGTTTCCAGTTGTTAATTCCTTAAAATGCTGCAAATCTTCCGGTAATATCCACGGAATTCTGCCATTGTTTCCAATAATTCTGCCGTTTTTTGAGAATGCCACTATGATAATAATTTCTGGTTTCATCTATGCCCGTTTATATAATAGTATGAAATTTAAATTTTATGCATTACAAATGAAACTGTAAAATCGATTTTTTTTAAACTGCTATACTTTTTTCTTGCCTTTTTGTTAAATATTCACTATATTTAAATACGTAACGGTTGTATTGCTTTTTTTGTATTTCCAATTGTTTTAGTATTAACCATTGTTTCAAGCTTGCACGGTATGTTACCACAAAGTTTTCAGAAATTGGACTGTTGAACTTAATTTTTTTTAAGGGGTCATTATGTCCAAATCTTTTCGTCCATATCCTACGGCTTTGTTGAATCCATGTGCGGATCCAACTTTTAAAATCCTTTTCACATCTTCCAACGATTTGTCTCAGGCTGCTCTTACAGAATTTCTGTGTGACATTCTTGGAAAATCTGTTACGGAAGTGACTTTGCAGCCAAACGAGCTTTCTGGAGAAGCTTATGATGACAAGCAGTCAGAATTTGACATCAATTGCAAAATCGATGGCGAATATGCGAATATAGAAATTCAGGGCCAGAATCAATATCTTGCGTATGGAAGGCGGGCGGAATATCATGTTGCCCACTTATTAAATCATTATACGCCAAAAGGTATGGAATGGGACGAACTTCCAAATGTTTATCAGATTTCTGTTCTTAATTTCATTTTTGATAAAGAAACAAAAAGTGCCTTCAATCTGTATCAATTTCAGAATGATGAACAGCGTAAAGTTGGCGAATGTATGAATATCATTTTTCTGGAGTTGCCAAAAATTGCAGATTTACCAGATGATATTGAAAAGTTGACGACTGTTGAAATGTGGGGTAAATTCTTTCTATACGCACATCAAAAAGAAAAACATGAATTTATTTCTGCACTTTGCGATAACGTAAGGGGAATAAAAATGGCAAATGATGTTTTATCATATATAAGTGAAGATGAAGCAAACTGGATTCGCGAAACCCGCTACTGGACTCATGTATCTGATACGCTTTCTGCTAGAAAATCGGCTATAAAAACTGGTCATGAAGAAGGTTTTAAACAAGGGCATGAACAAGGTTTTGAACAGGGAATGGCAGAAGGTCGTAATCAAGGAATACAACAGGGAATCCAGCAAGGAATCCAACAAGGAATTCAGAAAGGAATACAGCAAGGAACAAATTCCGCAAAAAAGGAAATAGCAAAAAAACTTCTTGAGTCCGGTGCTATTTCTGTGCAGCAAATATCAGAAACAACAGGATTATCTATAGAAGAAATTGAAACGCTTCAATAATAAAAAAAGAGGCTGTCCAATAAGTTTGCATTACGGTGGTTGAGTTTATCGAAACCACCACATTTAGTGTAGCGCTCATTACTTTTGGGACAGCCCTTTCATTTTAGTTTTAGCATTCTACAGCAACAAGTTTGCCTTCAGCTACTTTTGTAGCATATACGCTTACATTGTTTTTGTATGGATTATTAAAGTTTGCTAGCTGCTCTCGTATAACATCCATATGCTGTTTAAGCAGAATTCTGTTCTTCTGATTTTGTTCAAGAACCTTGTTCTGAAGCTGATTTAATTCAAGCTGCAGATCCTCAACAGATTTTTCAGTTTTAGCATCTGTTCCTTTTACTGAATAATTGTACATTTCATTCATAGGAACGATAACTTTCTGAAGATTTGAAATACTTGCAACAACTTGCTTTTCAATTTCAGCATGGGAGAAAATTGCAGAAGGATCTTCATCTTCTATGGAAGACTGCTGTTTTTCAAGAACTTTAAGATATTCCTGAAATTTTTCCCGCTGTTTTTCAAGAAGAGTTCTGAATCTTTTAAGAATTGCAACTCTTTCGTCTAATTCTGCTTGTGTAAGCTCATTTTCCATAAACTACCCCTGAATGTTAAGTGATGTATATGACTGCATTGAGCGGGATGCAGGTGCGTTGGAAGTGCTTTCACTGGCAGTTTTCCATGCAGAAAGAAGCTCGTTCATCATGTCCATAATGAACTGAATTTTTTTGCTTGAATGATTAAAGGAAACGCTTGTAAGTTCACTGTTAAAATAAAGGTACAAAGACATAAGATTCTTTGCGATTTCGCCACCTTGTTCCATATCAAGCGAAACCTGGAGTTCATTAATGATAGACTGAGTTTTCTGAAGATATTTATTGAAATTTTCAATATTTCCCGGCTTTAATTTGTCATCAGAATCTAACAGACCAATTGCCAGTTTAAGATTTTTTACGGCAGCCTCGTAAAGAAGTACAACAAGTCTTCCCTGGCTGGCAGTAGTAACACTAGTTTTCTGATATGCATTATATGCCTGATTGAATCCCATTCTAACCTCCTGAGAATAAAAGTCATTCTCACTACTTTTTCGGCAGAACATTACTTTACTTTAGTTTTTTCTATCGACTTTTTGTTAAATAATACTTATATTTAAAAAGAGGTTTTATTTTAAAATGAATGATAAAAAAGATCCAAAAAAAGACGATTTTGATCCGTATGATTTTTTTAAGCTGGAACAGCCGGATAATAATGATAAAAAAAAGGATGATAAAAATAAGAAAGGTTTCCCATTTTGGGGAATTCTGTTGTTGGTTCTAATCGGACTTACAATCGCAGATATATTCTTTTTAGGTAAAAACAATAATCAGTTACCATTTTCAAAATTTAAGGAAATGGTAGAGAATGGTCAGATTGTAGAAGTGGAAATCGGTGATTCATTTTATCTTGGATACGGTCCGGAAGTTATAATTGACAGTTCAAATGAAAAAGGAATATCTCTTTTCAAAACTGAACAAAAAAATCGCAAAGTTTATAAGACTTCTGGTTATCCAATGAACAGTTTTATTGAACTCCTTGATAAAAAAGGACTGACGTATAAATTCATTGAAAAACAGAACAATTATATTATTTCGTTTTTGCTGAACATGATTGTTCCGTTTGCAATTATTTTCTTTGTTTATTTTCTGATTTTCCGCAAAATGGGGGGCGGCGCAGGTGGCGGAATGGGAAGTATTTTTGGTGCAGGCCAGAGCCGTGCAAAAGCCGTTGAAGAAGGCAAAGTAAAAACTCGTTTTGCAGATGTTGCAGGTGTAGATGAAGCAAAAGAAGAACTTGTAGAAGTAGTGGACTTTCTTAAAGAACCAAAAAAATACACAGATATTGGTGGTAAAATTCCAAAGGGTGTTCTTCTTGTTGGACCTCCAGGAACTGGTAAGACTTTGCTTGCCCGTGCTGTTGCAGGTGAAGCCGGTGTTCCATTCTTTAGTATTTCTGGTTCAGACTTTGTTGAAATGTTCGTTGGTGTTGGTGCAAGCCGTGTTCGGGATTTGTTCAAACAGGCGCGGGAAAAAGCGCCATGTATTGTCTTCATTGATGAAATAGATGCTCTTGGTAAAAGCCGTGTAAATGGTTTTGGCGGCGGCAATGATGAACGGGAACAGACATTAAACCAGCTTCTTGTTGAGATGGACGGTTTTGAAAACGAAAAAGGTCTTATAATTCTTGCGGCAACAAACCGTGCAGATATCCTTGATCCAGCTTTGCTTCGTCCTGGGCGTTTTGACCGCCAGGTTCCTGTTGAAAAGCCAGATGTAAAAGGCCGCGAAGAAATCCTTCGTATTCATGCAAAAAACGTAAAACTTGATTCAGATGTAGATTTTGTTTCTATTGCACATGGCACAACTGGTTTTGCTGGTGCCGATCTTGCAAACGTTGTAAACGAAGCTGCACTTCTTGCTGTTCGTAACAAGCGAAAGAAAGTCACAATGGAAGATTTTAACGAAGCCATTGATAAAGTCAGCATCGGTCTTAAGAAAAAGAGCCGCAAGGACAATAAAAAGGAAATGCGCCTCGTTTCCGTTCACGAAACAGGTCACGCTCTTGTAGCAGCCTTCACCCCTGACCATGAACCTGTAAACAAGATTACAGTTGTTCCTCGTTCCCATGGAGTTGGTGGCTTTACACAGTATCGCGAAGAAGAAGAAAAGAACTTTATGACTAAAAAAGATCTTATTCGCGAAGTTGATTCCCTGATGGGAGGCCGTGCTGCTGAACAGATTCTTCTTGATGATATTTCAACAGGTGCTTCAAATGATATTGCCCGTGCTACAGATATAATCAAGAGTATGATTGTAGATTTTGGTATGAGCGATAAATTCCAGAACATGACTTTAGGCAAAGGTGTTCTTGGAAATAGAGGCGGCGAACCAAATCTCGTTCGCGAATTTTCAGAGGAAACTCAAAAATATATTGATGAAGAAATTGCCCGCATAGTAAAAGAACGTTATGACTATGTTGTAAATCTTCTTTCTGAACACAAGGATTTGCTGGATTATATTGCGAACCGTCTTCTTGAAATTGAAACTATGGAAGGTAAGGAATTCTACGAAATTGTTAACGGCGCAAAGTATTGTGCTGAAATTGCAAGTTCATCTTCAGAAGTTGTTGAAGAGCAGGTTGTTGCAGATGAAGCATCAGATGTGTCTGTATCAGATGATGCTCATCCGAATATTGAAGAATAAACGCAAATATAATAGAATGAAAGTTATGAAAAAAATTGCAAAGCTTTTTATTGCAGGATTGTTGTCTGCTGGTATCTCAATGACAGCCTTTGCCCAGGGAATTACAACTGCAAGCGCATATTTTAAAACAGTTTCTGAATATTATGCTTCCATCAAGGATTATGAAGCAAATTTTGATATAAAAGCAGACAAACAGGAAATGTCTGGAAAACTTTCGTACAAAAAGCCTGATCTTTTGCGCATGGATTTTGATTCTCCTTCTGATCAGGTAATCTGCTATAACGGAGATATGCTTACGGTATATCTTCCTGATGCAGCAGCTGTTCTTCAACAGTCTGTAAAAACAGAAGGTAATGCCGCAACTCTCGCAACAGCCAGCGGACTTTCATTAATGTCTCGTTATTACACAGTTGCTTATGAGGTTGGACAGGATCCTGTGCCATTGGAATCTGATTCTCCTGAAAAAGTTATTAAATTAGTTTTGAACAGACGTAATACTTCTGAATCATTCAGATTTATTAAACTGGCAGTTAATGCAGAAACAAAACTTATTCGGCGGGTTGAAGCTGTAACAGTTCGCGGAGAAACGTTTATTTTCAATTTTACTGATTATAAGCTTAATCAGGATTTAACAGATCAAAGATTTATATACGATCCTCCGTCATCAGCAAATAATTATAACAATTTCTTGTTCTCGGAGTAGCAGCATGGACAGCTATGGTGAAATTTTAAAAAAAGCTCGTGAAGAAAAAAAACTTGATATTGTTACAGCTGCAAGGGAAACTTCGATATCTGAAGCCTTTATAAAAGGCTTGGAAAACGAAGATTTGGGCGCTTTTCCTGGAGAAGCATATATGCTTGGGTTCATGCGAAATTACGCAGAATTCCTTAATGTTAGTCCTGAATGTGTTTCAAATCTGTATCGTGCAAAAAAATTGCAGGAATCACCAGTTCCCGAAGGTCTTATTGTTCATGAAAAACCCTGGTTCTTTTGGCCTGTGATTTTTACTAGTTCAGCTTTGTTTTTAGTTGCAGTTTTTGTTGTTCTTTACATTTTTGTATTTAACAAAAAAACAGACGAAATGAGTGAAGTTGTAGTAGATAAAAACGTTACTACAAAAAAATATGAATTAACTGACAAAGTTTTTAGTGGTCGTCTTTATACAGGGGATAAAATTATTTACCCGTCTAAAAACGGAAAAATTGTACTTACTGTAAATGATACTCTTTCATCATTTGGTTTGCAGTGTCCTGTTGGAACTCTTTATACAGACCTGGCAGAAGAAGCTGATCTTGATATTGATGGTGACACAATGTCTGATATGATTGTTTACGTTTCTGACATTTCATCAACAGATTCTTCCCGGGGAGCGGAAGTGCGCATTGTTAAGCGTGGGGAAGGTGTTTATATAACAACTGGTGTAACTGATACTGCAGAAATTCCCTTTGCTTCTGAATTGGGAACACAAAAACGTATTGTAATTCTTGAAGATAATCGTGCATATCCATTTACATTGAATGGAAGTTTCCGCGGTTCCTGCGAATTCCGCTATAAGGTTGACCGTCATGATGCTGTAGAAGGTTATTTTGCTTCTGGTGAAGTTGTTACAATGACAGCAAATAATGGAATTCGAGTCTGGATGTCTAACTGTAATACTGTAAAATTTTCTATTACTGCGGATTCAAAAGGCTACGATCTTGAAATTGGTAAAGCCGGTCAGGTTCTTGTAGAAGATATTAAGTGGATTAAAGATACTGACGGAAAATATAAGCTGGTGGTTATTGAACTTGACTAAGTTTTTTATTGATCAGCACGGTTGTGCTAAAAATCAGGTTGATGGCGAACTATTAATCAATCATTTTGTTAGTTTAGGAATGAATCAGACTTTCTTGCCGGAAGAAGCTGATTTTATTGTTGTAAATTCCTGTGGTTTTATAGAATCTGCAAAAAAAGAATCTCTTGATGCGGTTGTTACTGCAAAACAGGATTATCCAAAAGCAAAAATTCTTTTGACGGGCTGTCTGGCTGAACGTTATGCAGAAGTTTTGAAAGATGCTCTTCCGGAAGCGGATGGAATTTTTGGTAACGGAAATCTTTCAAAAATTGACGAATTCATAAGATTGTTTCTGGATGGTGAGCGTCCTGTGCAGACTTATGAGCAGGAAGGCGTATGCTGCGGTGACCGCAAAATGCTGCTTTCGTACCCAGGGAGTGCCTTTATAAAAATTACAGAAGGCTGTTCAAATCACTGTTCTTTCTGCGCAATTCCGATTATTCGCGGGGAATTAAGAAGCCGCAAAGCTGCAGAAATTATTGAAGAAATAAAAGTGCTGCTTTCCCGTGGAATTGTGGAATTCAATCTTATTGGTCAGGATTTAGCCGCTTATGGAACTGGCGAAGGCGACGATGTTTTTGGTGACGGTCAGTATCCATTGCCAGAATTAGAAAACGGAATCAATAAGGGAACAGAAAAACAGTCTGCGCTGGCAAAGCTTTTAAACATGATTTCTGAAATTCCAGGCAATTTTATTGTTCGCCCCCTTTACATTCATCCTGACCATTTTAACCGGGATATTTTACCTGTTATGCAAAAAGATAAACGGCTTTTGCATTATTTTGACATTCCGTTCCAGAGTGGCGATACTGAAACGATTCGCCGGATGAACCGAAAGGGAAGCTTTGAAGAATATTCACGGCTTGTAAAGGATATTCGCAATGCGTTGCCAGATGCAACTTTGAGAACAACGTTCCTTACAGGATTCCCTGGCGAAAGCGAAGAAAGTGCAGAAAATACCCGCAGATTTCTTAAAGAAATAGAGAGCGACTGGTCTGGATGTTTTGCATACAGCCGTGAAGAAGACACGCCTGCTTATTCTATGAAGGGGCGTATAAGTCAGAAAAAAGCTCAGGAACGGGCGGATGAACTTTGTGGAATTCAAAGTGAAATTACCCGGCGCCATCTAAAGACTCACGTTGGTAAAGAATACGATATTTTAATAGAAGAAATAGTTGAAGGCGAAGACGGTCTTGCAATTGGTCGTGCCTGGTTCCAGGCGCCAGATGTTGATGGCAGCGTTGTTGTTCGCTACGAAAAGGATTTGCCTAAGGAAAATAATCTTGTAAAGGCTGGACGTTTTGTTAAGGCAAAGATTGTTGCTGCCAGCGATGTAGATTTGGATGGAATTCTAACAGGCGATTCAGAATTGAACAGTAATGTTCCAGAAAATACAATGGAATTTGCAACAGAAGTTAGAAAAGACTAAAAAGAAACTTGTATTTTTCAAAAAGACTGCAGCTTCTGCGGAAAAATCCTGCGCGGGATACGGAAGGGCGAGGCGAAGCCGAGCGTGCGGAATGCAGCTTGCTGCATGAAGCACCGACCGTGAGGGTAGCCTGTAGTAGCCCTTTGCAAACAAAATTTTCGCCCAAAAAAAGAGGAAAAAATGGCATACGAATATTTAGAAAACTTAAATCCTGAACAGACGGCGGCGGTTGTACATTCTGGAAGTCCTCTTTTGATTTTGGCGGGGGCTGGTTCTGGAAAAACCCGCGTAATTACAACGAAAATTGCGTATCTGATTCAGCATGAAAATTTTCAGCCGTGGCAGATTCTGGCGGTAACTTTTACAAAAAAAGCTGCAAATGAAATGAAGGAAAGGGCGGTGGCGCTGGAACCTTTGGCTGCGGACGCTCAGATTAAAACTTTTCACTCTTTTGGCGCATGGTTTTTGCGGCGTTATGCGGAAGAGGCTGGCCTTGAGCCTAATTTTACAGTTTATGATGACGATGATTCTGCAACTTTGCTGATGAAAGCAATGCCGGGAATGACAAAAAAGCAGGCGAATCTTGCGGCTCACAAAATTGCGCTCTGCAAGGATTATTGTCTTACTCCTGAGGATGATTTAAGTGCTATTGAGTATGATGGCGATTTGAATGAAGTTTATGACGCGTACCAGCAGCGTTTGAAGGCAACTGGAAATGCAGATTTTGGCGATCTGATAATGAAGCCGGTTCAGATTCTGGAAAAAAATCCTCAGATTTGTTCCCAGATGCAGCATCGGTTTAGAGTCATAATGGTGGACGAGTATCAGGATTCCAATGTGGCGCAGTTTAAGCTTCTGCATGCATTGAGCGGAGTGGAAGAAAACAGCGGAACTTATGTCTGCGTTGTTGGTGATGATGATCAGTCAATTTATAAATTTCGTGGGGCAGAGGTTCAGAATATTCTGCAGTTCCCTGATTTTTTTCCTGGAACTGAGCTTATTCGCCTTGAACGGAATTACCGCTCTACTGGAAAAATTCTTGCCGCTGCAGATGCGGTTGTAAGCAATAATGCTAACCGTCTTGGAAAAACTCTTATTGCTGACCGTGGCGAAGGGCAGCAGCCTGTGCTGGTTTTTTTGGATAATCAGGACAGGGAAGCAGAATTCTGTGCTTCTTTGGTAAAAAAAGCTGTGGCTCTTGGTGGTCATTACAGTGATTTTGCTGTTCTGTATAGAACAAATGCTCAGTCGCTGGGCTTTGAAACTGAATTTTTACATCAGAAAATTCCTTATAACGTTGTCGGCTCTTTAAAATTTTATGAGCGCGAAGAAATCAAAGATACGCTGGCTTATCTTGCGCTTCTGGCAAATCCAAGAGATGAAATTGCATTTAGCCGCATTGTAAATAAACCTGTTCGCGGAATTGGCGAAAAATCTCAGGAAAAAATTATTGCATCTGTATATGAATATAGCGGTGCGCTTATAGAAGATTTTAATCTTTTGAATGCGGCTGAAAACTGTGGGGGAACGCTTTCTAAAAAGGCAAAGGAAGGTCTTAAGGATTTTTGCGCCATGATGAAGGACTTGCGTAAGTATATTGATGATGCAAGTAAGAAATCGCCGGAGAATCCGATGATAGATGCCCTTGCCCTGGAAGCCACTTCTGCAGGTACGGATGAGGAAATTTCGAAAGATTTGCAGGGAGCGACGCCAGAATACGAACGGCTTTCTGTTTTCATAAACAAGGTTCTGGAAGAATCCGGGCTTTACGATTATCACAAGGCGCAGGATGAAGTTGACGGAACAAGCCGGGTTCTTAACATGGATGAGCTTGTGAACAGTGCGGAGCCTTATCCTCTTAGTAATCAGGGGCTTCTTGATTTTCTTGATACTATTGAACTGGACCGCTCTTTAGCTTCTGATATGGAAGAAACTCCTGATGCGGTAACTTTGATAACTTTGCATAATACAAAAGGTCTGGAATTCAACAGAGTTATTATTACAGGTCTTGAAGGCGGAATTTTCCCACGGGAAGACAAGTTTGGCGCAGACCTAGAAGAAGAACGCCGTCTTTTTTACGTTGGAATTACCCGGGCGCGAAACGAACTTTACATTACAAGCTGCGGAATGCGTCGTCTTTACGGAAGAACGCAGCCAATGATGCCCAGTTCTTTTTTGTATGAAGCTGGTGATGTTTTTACTGTAATGGGAAAAGTGCCACTTGTTTATAAGCGCAAGATTTCTGGGGAAAGCGATTTTAGCTCCAGTGACGATGATTTGGATTTGGGTGGCGTAAAAGGTGAATTATTAAAAAAATGGTGCAAAGGTGTAAGACTTTACCACGACGATTATGGCTACGGGCAGATTGTAGAAAGTTCTGCTGAAAGCGGCGAAGTTGTAATCACCGTGCAGTTTGAAACTGGCGAAAGCAAAAAGTTCATGCCAGAATTCCAAAGCCGCAAGCTGGAAATCATACGGGATTAACAAAATTTTGCAATTTGCTGTATTCAGTATATAATTGGTTTATGCAGAGTATGAATTTATGGCAAAAAAGTGTTTATTCCGATGGTTCAAAATTTTATGTAAGCAATCCTTGTCCTAAAAAAGGCGAAACGGTAGAAATTTCAATCCGATTGTTTTCTGATTCACCAGTTCAGAGTGTTTTTGTTGCAGGAAAGCGCAATGGAGCGACTCTTCCAGAAAAAATGAAAAAAAAATCTGAAAAAAACGGGCTTTCATATTATTCCGCAAAAATTCAGATTTTTGAAAAAGAATTTAGTTACAAGTTTATCCTTGTTACCAGCGAAAAAATTTATTATTACGACCAGACTGGAATTTATGGCCACATAACAGATGACAGTCATAATTTTCGCATTCTTACAGATTATGTGCAGCCGGAATGGGTAAAAAATGCGGTTTTCTATCAGATTTTTCCGGAGCGGTTTTGCAACGGCGATGATTCGTTGAGCGTAAAGGATGGAGAGTACGAATTTGACGGTGTGCCAGTTCGGCAGATCAAAGACTGGAGTTCTGTTCCAGAAGATTATGAAAAAGCTCGTTGTGTTGATTTTTACGGCGGTGATTTAGTGGGAATCCGCAAAAAGATTCCGTATCTTAAAAAACTTGGAGTTACAGCTCTTTATCTAAATCCGATTTTTTATGCTGCTACAGTTCACAAGTACGACTGTCTTGATTATTTCCATGTTGATCCTCATTTTGGCGGCGACCAGGCACTTGTAGATTTAATAGAAGAACTTCACAAAAACGGAATGAAAATCATTCTTGACGTTTCCATTAACCACACTGGAATTGCAAACCGCTGGTTCAACAGGGACGGAACATTTTTTCCAAAAACAGAAGGCGCATACAATAATCCAGATTCAGAAGAGCGGGAATATTATTTCTTTAATGAAGATAATTCCTACCATGCCTGGTTTGGAGTTCCAACATTGCCAACATTGAACTACACCAGCGAAAAGCTGCGCCACCGCATCTGGAAGGACAAAGATTCAGTTGTAAAAAAATGGCTAAGAAAACCTTTCTGTACTGACGGCTGGCGTTTTGATGTTGCCGATGTAATGGCACGCAAGGATGAACTTCAGCTGCACCATGAAATCTGGCCGCAAATTCGCAGCAGCATAAAGGAAGAAAATCCGCAAGGGTATATTCTTGCAGAAGACTGGTCGGACTGCACCGAGTTTTTGAACGGTGATGAATGGGATTCTCCAATGAATTATTTTGGTTCCTGCCGTCCAATCCGCAGTTTTTACGGTCAGACGGATTTTTTCATAAGCCATTCCCCGGAAATGAGGGACATTCCGGCAAAAATAGACGCAAAAGCTTTTGCTGCCTGGATTCAGAATTATCTTGCCCGTCTTCCTTATGTTTCTCAGCAGGTTCTGTTCAATCTTCTGGACAGCCACGATATTTCACGCTTTCACAATGATCCAAAAATCAGCACAGACGCAGTTCACGGCGCAATAAAAATGCTTTTTACACTTCCTGGCTGCACAAATATGTATTATGGCGACGAAGCCGACATTGACGGCCGCATGCACAACAACGAGGGCTGCCGCTATCCTATGCCCTGGAACAAAGATATTGAAAAACTTGAAATCTATGGGCTTTATTCTAAGCTTTGCCACATAAAAACAACTTCCAGTGCCTTTTGCGACGGCGGCTTTAAGATTGTTTACGCGGAAAATTCTGTTCTTGGCTTTGCCCGCTTTACTAGCGACGAGCTTTGGCTTACTGTTGCCAGTTCTGACCTTGAATCCCGCCAGATTAACATTCCGGTTGCTGTATTTGGCCAGTCCTTTGCGGAAAATGCCGTCATTCAGAAGGATGCGCTGGGAACGGCGGTTAATGCAGTTGTTAAAAACGGCCAGCTTTCCCTTACTGTTCCTGCTGGAAAATCTTTTCTGTTTAAGCTTTAAAAGAATTCGGGGCGCTTAACGGGTGTTCCAGCCTTCGCTAACGCTCAAAGTCCTCACTCACTCCGTTCGCTCCGGTCTTCTCGGCTCCGCCTCGGGCTTCCATACCCTGCGCTGGTCTAAAACGATAGTTTTCTTTGCCCTCCTTGCGCAGGTAGTAACACTAGCTGGCAGTTTTTGCAGACTCTTTCTGACTGAAATTAAAATCATTTTTATACAGTGCAAATTTAACTGCATATTTTATTCATTGTATAAAATTCACATTTCTTCTATAATAAAAAGTATGAGTACTCACAAAACTATCGACGAGGAGACATTGAATAATCTCCTTTATCTTTCACGTCTTTCACCAGAAAGCACGAATCTTGAAACGCTTAAAAAACAAGTTGATGAAATCGTTGGCTATTTTGACATTCTTTCAAAATATGATGACAGCGAAAATCCTTATGACGCATACCCATCAACTGTTGCCGAAAATCTTCGTGACGACACTGTAGTTCCAGGTCTCGAAATTAACGACGTAAAAAAAGTAACAGAAGAATTCATGGACGGCTACTTCCAGGTACCAAAGGTCATTGGAGAAGGAGCATAAAAATCGAAGAAAAAGCCACAGATTACACAGATGTAAAGGATTTACACAGATTTATATTATGTATATCTGTGCTAATCTGTGTTCATCTGTGGATAAATAAAATTTCAGGATAGTTATTTTTATGTATACAATCAACGAAACAATCGAAGCCCTTAAGTCTGGAACAACTTCCAGCGTGGCTCTTGTAAAAAAATCATTTGAAACTTTCGAAGCAGATAAGGCTTCTGAAAAGCCATTGAACGCATTTCTTGAACTTTACGAAGATGCCCTTACAAAAGCAGAAATCGCAGACAAAGAAATTGCAGAAGCAAAGGCAAACGGCAGCCTGGATGCTCTTTTTGAAAAAAAGCCGCTTCTTGGCGTTCCTTTTGCAAACAAAGACAATATTTCTTCAAAAGGACACAAGCTTACTTGTGGTTCAAAAATCCTTACTGGCTACGTTGCTCCATACAATGCAACTGTAATTGACCGTCTTGAAAAGGCTGGAGCTATTCCCCTTGGTCGCTGTAACCAGGACGAATTTGCCATGGGTTCTTCAACAGAATATTCTTCTTACGGCGCAACCCGTAACCCTATCAACCGGGAATACGTTTCAGGCGGTTCTTCCGGTGGTTCGGCTGCAGCTGTTTCTGGAAATCAGGCATTGTTCAGCATCGGTACAGAAACTGGTGGTTCAGTTCGTCTTCCAGCTTCATACTGTGGTATTTACGGTCTTAAACCAACTTACGGCGTTCTTAGCCGCTGGGGTGTTGTTGCTTACGGTTCATCCCTTGATCAGGTTGGAATCATGGGCCACAGTCCTTCTGATATTGCAGCACCTTTGGCTTGCATGGCTGGCGTTGATTTCTATGATGACACATCTGCTGACCTTCCTGGCGTAGAAAAGCTTAAAGAACTTAAACCTTATGCAGATATGTCTTCTTTGAAGATTGCAATTCCAAAGCAGTTCCTTGAAACAAAAGGTCTTGATTCTGACGTTCAGGCTGCTTTTAACGAAACCCGCGCATGGTTTGAATCAAAGGGCGCAAAAATTGACGAAGTTGATCTTCCAGTATTAGACGCTTCCATTGCTTCTTATTATGTAATCGCTCTTTCAGAAGCTGCTTCCAACCTTAGCCGCTTTGATGGTATCCGTTATGGTAACCGCGTAGACAACGGCAAAGGCTACGATGAACTTTACGTAGACACACGTTCAGACGGATTTGGTCCTGAAGTTAAGCGCCGTATCGTAATCGGTAACTACGTTCTTTCTGAACAGTTCTCTGGAGACACTTACAAAAAAGGTATGACTGTTCGTGCCCGCATTCAGCGGGAAATGGCAAAACTTTTTGAAAGCTACGACATTGTTCTGGCACCAACTTGTCCAACTCCGGCATTCAAGCTTGGCCAGAAAGTTGACGACCCATTGGAAATGTACCTTAGCGACATGTACACAGTATTCGTAAACCTTGCCCGCATTCCTTCAATCAACGTTCCAGCTGGAAACGCAAAAGGAACAGACAACATGCCAATCGGTATGCAGTTTGCCGGCCCAATGTTCAGCGAAGCAAAGCTGCTGGAAATCGCCCAGGTTTGGGAAGAAGATCACAAAGGTTGTGGTGTACCACTTAAATAGGAGTTAGAAAATGGCAATAGATAAATACGAAATCGTAATCGGATGTGAAATCCATACTCAACTCCTTACAAAGACAAAGGCTTTCTGTGCCTGCGAAAACCGTTACGGCGGTATGCCAGACACACGCGTTTGTCCTGTTTGTCTTGGACTTCCTGGAGCTATGCCTCGCATTTCTAAAGGCTATGTTGAACTTGGTGCTGTTGCAGGTCTTGCCTTGAACTGTGACATTGCTTCTTATACAAAATTTGACCGCAAGCACTATTTCTATCCTGACCTGGCAAAGGGTTATCAGATTACTCAGTACGATCTTCCTCTTTGTACAGACGGATTCGTTGATCTTCCGTTGGTTCACTATCCAAAAGATCAGCAGCCAGGCGGAGAAAAATGCCGCACAAAGAACTTTATTGGCGAAGACTGTATCATCGACGGAAAATACCGCCGTGTTCGTGTAGAACGCATTCACCTTGAGGAAGACGTAGGTAAGTCACTTCACCTTCAGGGCGCTCACTCTTACATCGACTACAACCGCTGTGGTACACCTCTTATCGAAATTGTAACAAAACCAGATATGACCAGTCCAGAAGAAGCTGCTTTGTTCATGCAGACTGTTCAGGAAATCCTCCGCTATGTAAAAGTAACAAAGGGTAACCTTGAAGAAGGTAACATGCGTTGTGATGCCAACATCAACCTGAATGTTTGGGAAGACGGAAAGCTTTATCACACTCCAATTTCTGAAATCAAGAACCTGAACTCTTTCAAGGCAATCCGTGATGCCTGTACATACGAAGCACAGCGCCAGCTTAAGGAATTTATAGAAGACCGTCAGGAATTTAACCCTGGCTTTAAGAACACAATGGGCTGGGACGAAGAAAGAGGTGTTACAAACATTCTCCGTACAAAGAACAGCTTTGTAGACTACCGCTTTACAACTGAACCAGACATCAAGCCTTTTACAGTTTCAACAGAACTTGTAGAAGCTGCTGCCGAAAAAGTTGGTGAACTTCCAGAACAGAAGCGCATACGTTTCCAGGAAGAATTTGGTCTTACTCAGTTTGACTCAGAAGTTCTTACTGGAACTCGCGATCTTTCATTGTGGTTTGAAGAAGCTGCCGCTGAATCAAAATCCGCAAAAAAAGTTGCAAATCTTATAATTGCAGAACTTCTTGCTGTATTGAACGAAAAGAAACAGACAATTAACGATGTAACAATCACTCCAAAGCATATTGCAGAACTTGCAGATGCGCTTGAAGAAAAGAAAATCACTTCAAAGCAGGGAAAAGAAGTTTTTGCAGAAATGCTAAGTTCTAACAAACTTCCTTCTGTAATAATCAAAGAAAAGGGTATGGAAGTTGTAAGCGATGCCGGCGCAATCGAAAAAATCGTAGACGAAGTTATTGCTGCAAATCCAAAAGCAATCGAAGACTTCAAGAGCGGAAAGACTAACGTTGTTGGCTGGCTTATGGGTCAGGTAATGAAAGCTAGTCAGGGTAAGGCAAATCCTGGTCAGGCAACAAAGATGATTAACGAAAAGCTTGCAAAACTGTAATTTATAGTAAATCAGCCAGCGCATAAAAATTATGTCGAACATAGAATATTTAGCAAAAGAAATAAATTCTCGGTATGGAAATATTAAGCGGGCACGGAACTGTTTTCTATACACAGCAAGAGGTGTTCGTCTTACTGATATGTATCAGGAAGGCGGACGTGCAATTCTTGGATGGGGCGGCGGTTCTGCTTTTACAATGTTTAAAAATGTAATGAACCGTGGTATAACAGGAAGTTTCTCAACTGATTATGAAAAACAGACTGTTCGCGCAGTTCAAACGCTTTTTGACTCCTGCAGAGAATTATTTTACTTTAATTCTTATGAATCTGCATTAAAAGCCGCAGTTCAGTTTTCTGCAGCTGGAACAACCGTATATAAGCCGTGGAATCCTGTTTATATCGAATGGAAAGAGCAGGAATCAATTGTTTTTGCGCCAGCTTTACCATGGTCCCAGTCAATTTATATTGTTGCAGTAAAGCCAGCGGTTGTTCAAAAAGCACTTGAAGAAGGCAAACTTATTTCTTCAAATCAGAATATTCCGGCTCCTTTACATGCTGCAATTGCTCGTTCTATTTACGATTTGATAGCAGCTCTTTCTGAACGTCAGGAAAAACATTGGTTTATTTATGACAAAATTCTTACAAAATACTGGGAGCGAAAAGGACCTTATCTTTTTCCGAAAGTTGCAAAAGAAAAATACAGTGATTTTATGTTGCATTGTCTTAATCTTGGAATTGTCATAAGTCCAGATTATTCAGTTCCTTCAATAGTTCCGTTTGGTGCAGATACAGGGGTATTTACTGCATTAAAAAATAATCCTTTTGAATTGTAGGTGAGAGAATGTCACAGAGCGAAATGATTCTTTATGCAGTTAAACTGATTCTTGGAGGAATAACAGCTCTTTCGGCTGCGATGTTATTTTCTAAAACAAAAGATCCAGCCTGGATTAGTTTGATAGCAGGGTTCGTAACAATGTACGCAAGTTATGTTTATGATCTTCTGCTAACTCTTGGAATTGTAATTTCACAGGATATTTTTATTGCAGGAATACCTTTGACAAATCTTATTTTTACAGCCTTGCCAAGCATTTTTTTTATTCTGGCATTTGCAATAATGCTGTTTCGTAAATAGGAAATAATATGGAACTTTCTCCAGCAGATAAATTTTGGAATGATTTTTTAGTTTCTACAAACCGTGATTCTGAGGACAGGTGTGCCGGGGATATCAATTTTGAATCGAAAGGTTTTTCAAATGATGTTCAGATTTCAATGATTTTGAGTGGTGCGAAAACTGCTGTTTTTACAAGTTTTGCTTCTTACGCTATAGACGGTGAACCTTTGCCTGTAACAGGCGAATTATATATGGTTTTCGATCGTTCCGATAATCCTCGTGCAATAATTCAGCTTGAAAGCGTAAATATCGTTCCTTTTAATGAAGTTACCTGGTTAATGGCCAGTCAAGATGGGGAAGATTCCAATCTGGATGAATGGAAATCTAAGATGCAGGAAAATCTTGAGCTGGAAGGTTCTATAGTTGGTTTTGATTTTACACCTGACATGAAGCTGGTTTATCAAACTTTTTCTGTAGTATACAAATAATTGTTTTATTGTTAGATGCATCTTTTGGAGTTATAATATTGACATAATATTTTTTCCGGAGGATAAAATGGGAAAATCTATAAAAAATGCATCTATTGGTAAACTTATTTTGCAGCTTGCTATTGGTGCTCTTCTTGTTGTTGCTGGCATCTGGGTATTTTCCAATACCAATAGTGGTGGTGATGAAGCAGTAAAGGCTATCAGAAAAATCTTTGACAATAAAGATTTTGGAAAGATGATTGGAATTGTATTTGGCGCTATTGAACTTGTTGCAGGTGCTTTTCTTATCCTTGAACCATTTGTAGGAATTATTCGAAATTATACATCGCTTGTGATTATTGCAGTTCTTGCAATTTGGATTGTTGCTACTATCCTTATTGATTTCTGTGGTACTGGTTCTGGTGGATTGTTAAAACCTTCAATTGCTATTGGTGATATTGAAAAAACAGAAGATTTTCTTAAATGGCTTTATCAGTTTGCAGGACATCTTACTGTAATTGGTGCATTACTTTATCTTCGTGACTAGAATCAGTATACAGTTTGATTGAAAAAAAAAGCAGAAATTCATCAAATATTTGTTGGATTTCT
>ERZ808026.53-NODE-53-length-20038-cov-11.090026_pt1 | contig 20038 bp, 21 predicted proteins | sample MGYA00380182_ERZ808026 | MGnify/ENA primary metagenome ERZ808026 (study PRJEB31490, sample SAMN06133376) | cow dung metagenome | isolation source: H9 | host: cow | place: China: Chengdu | collected 2015-05 ... | reverse complement strand
GGCTCATTAATTCCAATCATGCAGGACATTCAGGCAGAATATCGTTATCTGCCAGGTGAACTGCTTACATATGTTGCAAAAGAAATCGGTATTACCGAAACAAAAGCATACAGTGTTGCAACATTCTATGAAAACTTCTCATTTGACGCAAAAGGAAAATACGTTATCAAAGTTTGTGATGGTACTGCATGTCATGTTCGTAAATCTATGCCAGTACTGGATGCTTTGTATAAAAAATTGGGCCTTAGCGCTAAGAAGAAAACAACAGACGATATGATGTTTACTGTAGAAACAGTTTCATGCCTTGGGGCATGCGGACTGGCACCAACGATGATGGTCAATGAAGATGTTTATCCGAGAATGACACCGGATGAAGCAGAAAATCTGATTGATACCTTAAGAGGAGGTGCAGAAGAATGATTCAAAATATAGAAGCATTGGGACAGGTAAGAGAAGAAGCAAAAAAAGTACTGAAAAAATTAATTGATAAATACAACATCACACTAATTTCCGTAGGAAACGGTACTGCCTCCAGAGAATCAGAACTGGTAATCGTTGATCTGTTAAAAGAACTGAAAACACCGGTTCAGTACGTCATCGTAAATGAAGCGGGCGCATCTGTATATTCCGCAAGTAAGCTTGCCACAGAAGAATTCCCGAACTTTGATGTAGGACAGAGAAGTGCGGCATCCATTGCCAGACGTTTACAGGATCCGCTGGCAGAATTGGTGAAAATTGACCCGAAATCCATTGGTGTAGGTCAGTATCAGCATGATATGAACCAGAAGAAATTAAATGAATCACTGACAGCAGTGGTAGAGGATTGCGTAAACAAAGTCGGTGTGGATTTAAATACTGCATCTGCCTCCTTGCTGGAATATATTTCCGGCATCAGCAAGACACTGGCAAAAAATATCGTGGCATACCGGGAAGCAAATGGCCGATTTGCGGACAGAAGAGAGCTTTTAAAAGTTTCCAAACTTGGACCAAAGGCCTTTGAACAGTGTGCAGGATTTATGCGTATCACAGGAGGAAAAAATCCTCTGGATGCTACCAGTGTACATCCGGAAAGCTATGATGCTGCTGAAAAGCTCATGGAAAGATTAGGATATACAGAAGCAGATATTGTAAAAGGCGGACTAAAAGGAATCGCAAAGAAGGTTCACAATCCTAAGAAACTGGCAGAAGAACTGGGCATTGGAGAAATTACATTAGGGGACATTTTAAAGGAACTGGAAAAACCGGCCAGAGACCCTCGTGATGAAATGCCAAAACCAATCCTTCGAAGTGATGTTCTGGAAATGAAGGACTTAAAGCCGGGCATGACATTAAAAGGAACTGTCCGCAATGTTATTGATTTTGGTGTATTCGTAGATATCGGCGTACATCAGGATGGTCTGGTACACATTTCCCAGCTGACAGACAAAAAATTTGTCAAACATCCATTAGAGGTTGTCAGTGTCGGAGACGTGGTAGAAGTAAAAGTAATGAGCGTAGATTTGGATAAGAAGCGTATTCAGCTGACAATGAAGCTGTAGATTTTTTGTGAAAATTTGTGCTGCGGGGTCTATGGCAGTAAGTAGTTAGAAAATACCCTGCTTTTGGAAGAAATTACAAGATAAAGAACCTAAAAAGGGTCTATGCATAAAAAATAACAGATTGGATACCAGATATTTGAAAAAATGGTATCTTACGTCTGAATTTTTTGCATAGACCCTCATGGGTTTAACGGTTTCCTTTTAAGATTGGACTGATATGCTTATAGATCAGCATGGTAATGATTGACACGATAATACCTTTTAGGATATTAAATGGTGCTACCGCAAGAACAACGAAAGTCATTACGTTCGTGATGTTCGCGTTAATTGCGCTTCCCATACCCACAATTGCATCTATCGGCATTCCAAATGCGGCGGCATAGGTTGGAAGAAGTACATAGGCATTTAAAAGGCATCCGAATACTGTCATGATGATGGTTCCGGCAACCATGGCAATCATAGCGTTCTTTTTTGTTTTTTTCTTTTTATAGATTAAAGCTGCCGGAATGATAAAAGAGCATCCCAGAAGATAATTGCCGATTTCTCCAACAAATGCGGTAGCAGTACCGTTGATTAAAAGGTTGATTAATATCTTCACCAGTTCAATGGTTGCGCCGGCTGCAGGTCCCAGCGCAAATGCGCCTACCAGAACCGGTACTTCACTGAAATCCAGTTCATAAAATGGCGGTGCAATCAAAGGTATCGGAAATTCAAAAAGCATCAGCACCGTGGCGATTGCTCCTAACATCCCGATTTCGACCAAGGTTCTTGTTTTCTTTGATGTGTAACTCATAAATCCTTCTTTCTGAAAGTTCCTCATTTTATATGTAATGCAAAAAATAAAGCCCCGAAATCATTCGGGGCTAAAACGCTTACTCCTCAATCCTACATAAGTAAACTGAAGGTTTGGTAAGTATCTTCTCTCATCCAGACTTTACTGTCGGTTTTGGAATTTCTGCATTTGCAGATCACCAAATCAGCCGCATATGCGGGTCGCGGACTTTACCGCCGGTAGGGAATTCCTTTTCGGTCACCCTGCCCCGAAGAACTTTCTTTGTTTTTTGATAGAAATATCGTACAATAGACTTACAGATCTGTCAACTGCAATCATTTTAGTTGATTAAGATAGAAAAAACGTGCTATACTTAGGCATTGGGAAAGAAGAACAGGAGGATATTCCATGAAATACGAATTTGATTTCCAGATGGATGAAAAAACTTTGGGGGACTTTTATACAAGAAATAATGCGGGAGGATTTATGTGGCCTCTTCTCGGTGGCTTTGCCATTGTACTTGCAATTATTTCAGGAGAAACAGCACCGGTGGCTTACCGTTTGTTATATGTGCTGTTTGGTCTTATGTTTGTTTTTTACATTCCCTTTGATTTAAAAAAGAAAGCAAAAAAACAGATTAAGACAAATCCATATTATGCACAGCCAATTCATTATATTTTGGATGAGGAAGGTGTGACAACTATTCAGGGCGAAAAAGAAGCAAAGGTAACATGGGATAAATTCAGTAAAGTGAAACTGACCAAGAAAAGCATGTTCCTTTATATGAGAAATAAAAATGCTTGCATTTTTTCCTTAAATGTATTCGGAAAAGACTTAGACCAGGCATATGAATGGATTAAAACAAAAGTAGGACAGAAATAGGAAATTAAAATGATTATCGAAACAAATACACCGAAAGAAACCTTTGATTTTGGGAAAAGTCTCGGGGAGTCGGCAGCTCCGGGTACCGTTTATACGCTGATTGGAGATTTGGGGGTTGGAAAAACTGTACTGACTCAGGGACTGGCGAAGGGACTTGAAATTGATGAGCCAATCAGCAGCCCGACATTCACCATTGTACAGGTTTACGAAGAAGGCAGACTTCCATTGTACCACTTTGATGTTTATCGCATTGGGGATGTGGAAGAGATGGAAGAGATTGGTTATGAGGATTATTTCTATGGTGAAGGTGTAACGCTGATTGAATGGGCGAACCTGATCGAAGAAATCTTACCGGAGTCCTATACCGAAATCAAAATAGAAAAAGATTTGGAAAAAGGCTTTGATTATCGAAAAATCACAGTCACTTCCGTAGGAGAATAATACATGAAAATTTTAGCATTGGACAGTTCGGGACTGGTAGCCTCTGTTGCAGTAATGGAAGATGATACCATGCTTGCCGAATATACCATGAATTACAAAAAAACTCATTCCCAGACATTGCTCCCAATGCTGGATGAGATGGCAAAAATGATTGAACTGGATTTAAATACGGTGGATGCCATTGCTGTTGCGGGGGGACCGGGTTCGTTTACGGGACTTCGCATCGGTTCAGCAACAGCCAAGGGACTGGGGCTGGCACTGAAAAAACCACTGATTTCCATTCCTACAGTGGATGGACTTGCCTACAATCTTTGTGGAACTGACAAAATTGTATGTCCGCTGATGGATGCCAGAAGAAATCAGGTTTATACCGGAATCTATGAATTTGAGGGCAGCGAACTGAAGGTTCTGGAATCACAGATGGCAGTAGACATTACAGAAATTGCGGAAAAATTAAATACACTGGGCCGTGAAGTTGTTTTTCTGGGAGATGGATGGCCGGTTTATGCTGAAAAACTGTCAGAACTGCTGAATGTTCCATTCATGGCAGCACCGGCACATATGAGCCGTCAGCGGGCAGGCGCATTGGCAGCCCTTGCCATGGTTTATGCCAAAGATGGACGTATGGAAACTGCCGTCGAGCATCAGCCGGACTATCTGCGTCTTTCCCAGGCAGAAAGAGAACGTGCAGAAAAAGAAAAGGCATCGAAATAATGAGTGAAATTGTTATTAGGAAAATGCAGAAATCGGATTTGCAGGAAGTCTGTAAAATCGAAAAAGATAATTTTTCCCTTCCATGGTCTGAGAGATCGTTTATAGAAAGTATGGAGAGAAATGATACGGTATTTCTGACGGCTTTGGCAGGAGAAGAAGTTGCCGGTTATATCGGTTGTTACTGCATTGCCGGAACCGGAGAAATTACAAATGTAGCTGTCAAAGATACCTGCCGTCGCAGGGGGATTGGTGCAATGCTTCTGGAAGGACTTTATAAAGCAGGAGAAACTCTCGATACCCGGGAATTTTTTCTGGAAGTCAGAGAAAGTAATGAAGCTGCCATTTCCTTATATTCCCGTCAGGGCTTTGTAAAAGAGGGAATTCGTAAAAATTTTTACGAAAAGCCGGTAGAAAATGCTGTGATCATGTGGAAACGTTAGACATTTTCGTGGTATGAATTCCCACTTGGAATGCGATTATAAAACAATTATGATGAAGAGTGTCACCAGTGTGAACGAGGGAGGAATCATATGCGTTTTTATAAAGATAAAGAAAAAAAGATACTGGAAAAGGTTCTGTGCAACTGCTGCGGCCGTGAGCTTGCCATGACAGGACGTCATGTGGCCGAAGGGGTTATGCATGTGCGCAAAGACTGGGGCTATTTTTCAGAAAAGGATCTGGTTCGCCATGAATTTGACGTGTGCGAACAATGCTATGACAAAATGATTGAGAAATTTCAGATTCCGGTAACGGAGCGGGAAATTCTGGAAGTATAAAAAGGATAGAAATTATGTTAGATGTCTGTTTATTAGGCTGCGGAGGAATGATGCCGCTGCCTTATCGGTGGCTGACATCCTTAATGGTGCGTTTTAACGGAAGCAGTTTGCTGATTGACTGCGGCGAGGGAACGCAGGTGGCCATCAGGGAAAAAGGATGGAGCTTCAAACCCATTGATACAATCTGTTTTACCCATTACCACGGGGATCATATTGGCGGTCTTCCGGGACTTTTGCTGACCATGGGAAATTCTGACCGCACAGAACCGTTGACGCTCATTGGGCCGCCGGGGCTGGAAAAGGTGGTAAATGCACTGCGTATCATTGCACCGGGACTTCCGTTCCCGATCATTTTTAAAGAAATTACAGAGCCGGTGCAGACGTTTGAACTAAACGGATATCGTTTGAGAGCATTTAAGGTAAATCATAATGTGACCTGTTATGGCTATACTGTGGAAATTGACCGTGCGGGGAAATTTGATGCAGAAAGAGCCAAAAGTGCTGACATACCGTTAAAATATTGGAGTAAGCTTCAAAAGGGCGAGGTAATTACAGAGGGTGAACGTACCTTTACGCCGGATATGGTCATGGGACCGGCCCGTAAAGGGATTAAACTGACCTATTGTACCGATACAAGACCTACAGAGTCCATCGTGGAAAATGCAGAAAATGCGGATCTTTTCATCTGCGAAGGAATGTACGGTGATCCGGAGAAGATTCCGGATGCGAAAAGTAAAAAACATATGATGTTCCAGGAGGCTGCCAGAATTGCAGCACAGGCAGGGGTAAGAGAACTTTGGCTGACCCATTACAGTCCATCCTTGCCAAGACCGGAATTTTATATGGAGGAAGTACAAAAGGTATTTAAGAACACATTCCCGGGCAAGGATGGTAAGTCTGTAGAACTGGGATTTGAAGAGGAATAGTCGTGGAAAAAGATATTTATATTTTGGCAATCGAAAGCTCCTGTGACGAAACAGCAGCAGCAGTGGTTAAAAACGGAAGATGTGTTTTATCCAATGTGATATCTTCCCAGATTGAACTGCACAAGCTGTACGGAGGAGTAGTACCGGAGATTGCCTCCAGAAAACATATTGAAAAAATAAATCAGGTAATTGAAGAAGCGCTGGAACAGGCAGGTGTGACATTGGAAGAAATCGATGCCATTGGTGTCACCTATGGTCCGGGGCTTGTGGGTGCTTTACTTGTTGGCGTGGCAGAAGCAAAAGCAATCGCTTATGCGGCAAACAAACCGCTGGTAGGTGTTCATCATATTGAAGGACATATCAGTGCCAATTATATTGAGAATCTGGATTTGGAACCGCCGTTTGTATGTCTTGTGGTCTCCGGAGGACATACCCATCTGGTTGTGGTAGATGATTATGGAAAATATCAGATCATTGGACGTACCCGTGATGACGCGGCAGGAGAAGCCTTTGATAAGGTTGCCCGTGCCATCGGACTTGGATATCCGGGCGGACCGAAAATCGATAAGCTTTCTAAAGAAGGCGATGCCAATGCCATCAAATTTCCAAAAGCAAAAGTAGAAGATGGAAAATATGATTTTAGTTTCAGCGGTGTAAAATCGGCTGTATTAAATTATATTAATGGCGCTCAGATGAAAGGTGAGACAATTGTGGAAGCGGATATCGCAGCTTCATTCCAGAAAGCAGTTACAGATGTGCTTGTGGATCATGCCATGATGGCAGTGAAGGATTTTGGCATGAAAAAATTTGCCATTGCCGGTGGAGTTGCATCCAATTCAACCCTTCGTGGTGCCATGAAAGAGGCATGTGAAAAGAACGGCATTGAGTTTTATCATCCATCACCGATTTTCTGTACAGACAATGCAGCTATGATCGGTGTAGCAGCTTATTATGAATATATGGCAGGAGTACGCCACGGATGGGATTTGAATGCAGTGCCAAACTTAAAGCTGGGAGAAAGAATCTGATGAAAAATGTAGCAATCGTACTGGCGGCAGGTCAGGGAAAGCGCATGAACAGTAAAGTACAGAAACAGTTTCTTTTGATTAAAGAGAAGCCGGTACTGTACTATACTTTAAATGCATTTGAAACAAGTCCGCTGATTTCGGAAATCATTCTTGTGACCGGAAAGGATGAGATTGAATATTGTCAGAAGGAAATCGTAGAAAAATACGGTTTTGAAAAAGTGGGTAAAATCGTAGCCGGAGGAAAGGAACGATACCATTCTGTATTTGAAGGCATCAAAGCCATTGATGAGGCGGATTATGTATTGATTCACGATGGTGCACGTCCGTTTGTGGATGCGGAAATTATCTCTCGTGCGTGCGATGCAGTAAAAGAGCATAGAGCCTGTGTTGTGGGAATGCCGGTGAAAGATACCATTAAGATTGCAGATGACCAGGGGTTTGCGGCACAGACTCCGGATCGAAGAAAGGTATGGCAGGTGCAAACCCCCCAGGCCTTTGAATATCACCTGATCAAAGAGGCCTATGAAAAACTGCTGGTGGATGAACCGGAAGGAATTACAGATGATGCCATGGTGGTAGAAACAATGACAAATCACAAGGTAAAACTTGTGGAAGGGTCTTACCGCAATATAAAAATTACAACACCGGAAGATCTGGGGATTGCCACAATCTTTTGTGGTTGATCGCAGGGTGAAACACAAGAAGAAAAAACTTGTCAAAAAAAATTAAAAAAGGGTGTTGACAGATTCAAAACTAAATGATATTATTTCACTTGCACTGGGGAACACAAGATTTCTGGTACACAAGTGAATATGCAGAGGTATCGAAGTGGTCATAACGAGGCGGTCTTGAAAACCGTTTGTCCGCAAGGGCGCGTGGGTTCGAATCCCACCCTCTGCGTTAACTTAATATGGTGACTTAGCCAAGTGGTAAGGCCCCGGTCTGCAACACCGTCATCGCCGGTTCAAATCCGGCAGTCACCTTTATTTTTAAGTCTGAACATTAGGTTCAGGCTTTTTTGTTTTGTATTGATAAAAGACATTAAGCAGGTCTTTTATTTAAAATTTTGTCATTCATGATATGTGGAGAATGTATTGAGAGGATAAAGAGGAGTAATTGCTGAGAATGTAGGTGAAAAACTGTTGTTAAGGGGGAATTCTTCATTTTTTGAGAAGAGAGAGCAAATTACTTAATAGTATTTTAGTGCACGCGTTTAAAGAATTAGATGGTTGTAGTGGGAATTAAGATTGTTGTTTATGAGTTAAATGGCGAAGAACCTAGTATTTAATTGTAGTGGGAATTAAGATTGTTGTTTGTGAGTGGAAAATAGTGTTTTTAATGAAAATGGTTAGGTAAATATCGAGAAATCTAATTTGATTTAGGGTGTTTTGGGTAGGATGTAGTGAAATTGATATTTTTTATTATAGAACTAAGGTAAAATTGAGAGGGTTTATTTACAGATTTTGGTAAAGTGTTTATTTTACCAAAGTGGAGTAAATGTTATAATGTCTTATATTGGGTTATAGAAATGGGAAAGGAGAAGGTTAATGGATTTGGATATTAATGTGTGTAATGATTATGAAATGGGGATGCAGTTAAAGAGAAAGATTATGACAAAATTTCCTCAATTACAGTTTGATAATGAGGAGGATGAAAATGAACTCATTAAAATCATTTTTGAGAGCTCTTTGTGTAAAAATGGATTAGAACTACATGAGGTTCTTAAAAAGTACTAATTGGGGGCGAATATAAGCTCAGAAGGCATAATGAATTAAGAGATTAATTTGGTTGAATAATATAAAATCGTTGATAGCATATGGATTGGCTAAAGAAGTAGCAATTTGTGTGTGGAAAATAGAAATACTGTCAGGTAACTGGCAGTATTTTGTTTTTATTAGGGAATGAAGTACGTTTATTGAAGGAGTTTGGAAATTAAAAAGTGGGCTGATATTAGGTGTCTTTTTTGTTTGGGGACATTTGTAATATTTGAGTTTTTAGTATGGGCTTGGATGATTAGGTTAATTTAGTGGCTTGTGGTGAATTTTGCCTGCAGTTTTAAGTTAAGAATATCTTAAGTTTTTGAATTTGAAATTGTGGTAGACTATATAAGGATTTTAAACATTAATTGATGTAATTTATGATATTAGATTAATATAATGCTTTTTTATAATTGCCTGGTGATAAGCTTAGGCATGCAAGAAATTTATGGATTTTTATGGTTTATAAATTGAAAATATTATTATAAAAGGATGTATAATTGAGATGAAGAAAAAAGTTGTTTGTTTAATGATTGTTGGAATGATGGTTGCTGTTGCATGTAGCAGTAGTAAAAGAGTTGAGAAGCAAAACAATAAGGAGACCAATGAAGCTTTAGTTAATGATAAAGCGTCGGATAACGTGATTGAAACAGAATCTGAAAACGATAAAGATAGTGAGGCTGGTACAGAGAATACAACCAGCGTTAATGAGTATGAAAAGATAGAATCTGATGATAAAGTTATAGATAAGGGTGGAGTTGTTGTTGTTGGTGATTCTGGATATGAGATTTATAATTACAGAGATGATACTGCAGGTAATTATGCTTCAGCCGTTACAGATTTAGCTGATGCATTATCAGGCAAGGCTGAGGTTTATAATATGCTTATTCCACTTAGTACAGGGATTGTGTTTCCTGATAATTTAAGGGATGAGATAAATTCGTCTGATGAGCAGAAAGCAATTAATGATATTTTTTCAAAGATGGGTGATTCTGTGAAGAAGGTCAATATTTATGATTCTTTGATGCAGCATCGTAAGGAGTATATTTATTTCAGAACAGATCATCACTGGACAGCACTTGGTGCTTATTATGCGTACGAGAAGTTTTGTGAGGAGAAGGGAATAACACCTGAAGACATAAACAGTTATCAGAAAAAGGAGTTTCCTGGATTTATTGGTTCTTTTTACAATGATACCAACGAGGAAGCTTTGAAGGCAAATCCGGATACTGTTACGGCATATGTTCCAAATGCAGATGCCAAAATGCATGTTACTCCTGCCAGCGGGGATGAGTATGATTGGGACGTCATTAATGATGTTACGAACTATAAACCTGCAATTAAGTACAGCACATTTATTGCAAGTGATAATCCTTTTACGGAAATTACGAATAATGAGTTATCGGATGGAAGCAGTTGTGTTGTTGTTAAAGAGTCATTTGGTAATGCGTTTGTTCCATTTTTGGTAGATCATTATCAAAAAATATACGTCGTTGATTATAGATACTGGAATGGAAATCTGAAGGACTTCGTAGAGAAAAACAATGTTAAAGATGTTTTATTATTAAATAATCTTTCGATGATAAGAAACCAATATCTGATAGGTCAGTTCCAAAAAGTCATTGAACCATAGAGTTATTCAGTTCCAAAAAGTCAGGATTTGCGCATGAATTTTAAAAAATAGAATGTATTACACGTGTAATACAGGTGTAATACAGGTGTAATACTATAGTAATACACGTGTATTACATTGAAAAATTACATAAAGCAATGGATTTTCAGATTCTTGCTGATAAATAATAATCTACAGATTGAGGGAAAAGATATGACCTTTGATGAATTTAAAGAAAAATACGAATTGAATTTGAATGAGCAGCAGACAAACGCTGTTAAAGAAATTGACGGGCCAACCTTGTTGCTGGCAGTTCCGGGAAGCGGTAAAACAAGTGTGTTAATATCACGACTTGGATACATGATTGAGTGCTTAGGAATAGATCCCGGCAATATTCTTACAGTAACTTATACAGTTTCTGCTACGAAGGATATGAAGAATCGATTTGAAAAATTGTTTGGAAATGAAGTTGGCTCAAATCTTGAATTTAGAACTATTAACAGTCTTAGTTATCAGATTATAAAATACTATGCAAACATCAGGCAGAAAACAATCCCGGCATTAGAACCAAATGACAGAAACATTTTAAAGATTATTTCTGATATCTATCAGACATTGCTGGATGAATATCCTACAGAAAGTGATCTTAAATCAGTGCGCGCTTATATAACATATATCAAGAATATGATGTTTGATGATGATGCAATCGCTGATTTTGATAATAGCGTAAATTATCCGGTAAAGGCGATATATGATGGCTATTGTGAATACATGAGAACGAATAACATGATGGATTATGATGACCAGATGGTTTATGCATACAATATACTGTGTCATGATTCAGATATACTTGAGTATTTCCAGAATAAGTTCAAATATATATGTGTTGATGAAGCACAGGATACTTCCAAAATCCAACATGCAATCATAGAAATTCTTGCAAAAAAAGATAAAAATATATTTATGGTTGGTGATGAAGATCAAAGTATTTATGGTTTTAGAGCAGCATATCCGGAGGCATTGCTCAACTTTGATAAAACATATGAGAATGCAAAAGTGTTACTGATGGAAGAAAACTTCAGATCAACCGGAAGCATTGTTGACTCGGCAAATCAGTTCATTAAGAAGAATACTTTTAGAAAAGACAAGAATATGATTACTAATAATGCCAAGGGCGATGAAATTCATGAAATAAAATTGAAAACAGTTCGCTCTCAATACAGTTACCTTGTAAAAGTGGCAGAAAACTGCAGAATGGAAACAGCCATTTTATACAGGGATAATGAAAGTATAATTCCATTAGTTGATTTACTTGAAAGAAAAGGCATCGACTATCAAATCAAGAACTCGGATTTAAACTTTTTTACAAACAAAGTTATAATGGACATTCGAAACATAATAGAGTTTGCGATGAATCCCAAAGATGCTTCTCTTTTCATGAGAATATATTATAAATTGGGAACTTATCTTAAAAAGGAACATGCTTTAAAGATATGTGATATCGCAGTGGACAGGGACATGAATATCCTGGACATTGCTTCAGGATTAAGCAGTATTCCGGACAATACCCGTAAAAAGTGTAAGCAGGTTCAGGCTAACCTGACTAAATTGCTGACTGAAAGAGCTGATAAAGCGTTAACAAGAATTTTAGTTAATCTTGAATACAACAGTTACATTGAACGAAATCAGATAAAAGCAAATAGTATTAATACATTGAAGTTTCTTGCAATTAATGAAAAGTCTGCTGAGTCACTTATCGCCCGACTTGATGAGCTTAATGAAATTATCAGAACAAAAGAAAACACAGACAGTAAGCTGATATTGTCAACGATTCATTCAAGCAAAGGTCTTGAGTATGAAATCGTATTTCTGCTTGATATAAGGGATGGAATTTTCCCCGAAAAACCATTTAAAGACATCAAGAATCCAACTGAGGAAGACATAAAAAAGTACGAAGAAGAACGAAGGCTTTTTTATGTAGCTGTAACAAGGGCTAAAAGGCGTGTTCACATTTTCCAGACGGACCAGAATTCAACATTTATTAATGAGCTTTTTGACAGGAAAGAAATTGACCCTGAGGAAGCCAAAGCTCTCGAGGAGAAATTTAAGGCTGAAGCAAACAGAAAAAGACCACCAAGAGATTTGCTGCGTAAAAGCAGTTATGTAGAAAAGGCTTCTGCCAAGAAAGATATATCTTTAAATTCATATGAAGACTACTGCCAGAAAATAAAAGATACCATGACGATTAATCATAAATCATTTGGAGTTGGTAAGGTTATTTCAATTGATGGTGACAAAATAGAAGTGGAATTTGCGGATAAAACAAGCAAATGCTCAATTAAATTCCTTGTTGAGCATGGATTATTAATTGATTAAAAGTTTGCGAAATAAACGTAGTTATTTTGCTAATATTAAAATACACAAATATCTAAAAAACGATATAATATAATCAGTATTAGTCGTAGTTTAGAAAAAGAAAGGAAAAAGTTATGGGAAAGAAATTGTATAGAGATACATCAAACGAAGTATTTGCAGGAGTTTGTTCAGGTCTCGCAAACTACTTTGGTATTGATGTTACAATTGTGAGATTACTTTGGGCAATCTTTACATTAGCAGGAGGCTGTGGAATTATTGCATACATTATTGCAGTATTAATCATTCCAAGTGGTCCATCATACTAAGTCGGCACATTGTATACAATAATTTGATTGAAAATCGATATCAATAAATAAAAGGGATTTATATTATCAATTCAAAGAGATAACACAGGCAGGTGTTGTCTCTTTTTTTTCAGCATTTATCAAGAGTGTAGTTCAATTCTCCGAAATATATATAAAGTATATCTATATGTAATTAGAAATGGAGCAAATGCGATGGATGAGGAAAGAAATATACTACACACCCTTACAGAATTAGAGGGTTTTATCATAAAAAGCAAACGAAAAGCCTTTTCAAAAGATAAAATAATCGTAAATGAACAAGAACTTCTAAACTATATTCTAAAACTGCGGGATGAAGCAGGTTCTTTAAAGAGAACTTCATCATCTTTCGTTCCCAAAGAAGATTTTCCGGATGATGAAAATGTAAGTGAAAATGAAAGCTTTGATTACAATGATTATAATGACTTAAAACAGTTAGAAATGTCTTTGGAGAAGCCTAAAACCAAATTAAAACAAAGGTCAGAACCAAAACTTGAAATTAGACCTAAGAATTCTAAACCAAAGCCTGAAATTAAATCTGAAAAACCTAAATTAAAGCCTGAGAAATCCTTAGCGCTTAATGTAAAACCTAAAGAATCATCAAAACCCAGGAAGCCGGCATCTTCTGGCAGGTTAAAACAAATCACGCCATCGGCTGCTGAAAGGGTTAAAATCTGGCCTTATGATATGCCAAGCCATGATGAATTTTTTATCAGAAAAGAAAAAGTCAGCAATGTTATGCTCGAATTGGGAGCTCAATATTATGATAAAGATACCTATCAATACAATGGAATGTATTTTAGATTAGATGAGATTCTTTTCAAGAAAAAACCGTTTATAGTTATAAAATACGCTGAAGATGAGGAAGATTTGGAATGTGAACTGTTTTTGGATTCCAACCCATTTCCTTATGATTTGACAGGAGATGAACTGTTTCAGACAGTAAAATCCAATATGGAAATGCTTATTAATCAATAAGTTTTTTTAAAATTAGGTCATACTTTATTTAGATATTGTTAATTTCTAAAACAAAAAAAGAACACAAATTTAAAGTATTATAACTGTGTTGAAACAAATAAAACAAATTTCTTTTCATAATTTATTTAAACTCCCTTTTATGTTGAACCGGTATAAAACCGGTTCATTTTTTTGTCTTAAATTAAGAGAGTAACCCTTTGTTGTTATTAACAAAATCTGTAATTAACATATTTATGCATGCGTTGGCAGAGATTCCCTTTGCTTCACATGTTGCTTTAAATGCCTGATATGTTGTTTCATTAACACGCGCAGAAATGATTTTGTTCTTACCTTTTGTGCTTGAAGTGATTTTATCGATGGTCTCATTTTCTGTATGAACTGTATCTATTTTACGCTGTTCCCTGGCTTTAATCTTATCCAGTGTACTTGTCTTCTTAATCATGTCACCCATATATTAAATCTCGCTTTCTTTTTTAGATGTGTAATACACGTGTATTACAGGTGTATTACACGTGTATTACTATAGTATTACCATAGTAATACACGATATTTATTAAAAACAAATTATATTTTAGCAGCTATTTCTAAGTAAGCTTTTGAAACATCACTTTTTGGTTCTTTAATTACTGCCGGAATTCCATCAACATCTCCCTTCGATGCCGCAACAGATTCCTTAACAATTCCAAGAATTTCTCCCTGATTTTTTAATGCCGCAAGAATCTCTTTATGGTCATTAGTTGTACCTCTGTACATCGTAGGTATAATTCCTGCAATTGTAAGTTTTGGATTCATTCGCTTATTTGACTTAACTCTGTCAACGCTGTCCATTATAAGTTCAACACCTCGGTATGAAAGATAATCCGTTTTAACCGGAACTATAACTTCATCAGCCGCAACAAGTGCATTAATTACAAATGGACCAAGATTAGGAGGACAATCCAAAAACACATAATCAAATTCATATTCCTCAAAAATTTCACAAGCATCTTTTAGAAAATAATCCTTTGCATCCTGAGCATTCATATTTGCTTCTGTGTAAGAAAGATTTGGATCAGATGGCACTATAAAAAGCTTCCCATTATTGTCAAATGACTTCACCTCAAATATGGCATCCACAGGATCCTTTCTTCTGTTAAAAAGATCTACTGTACTGAATCCATCCAATCTGTCTTCCCCTGGTTCAATTCCTGCAGCAATTGTAAGGGATGCCTGAGGGTCTAAATCTACCATCAAAACTTTCTTTCCATCCAATGCTTTTGCTGTAGCAATATTGTAAGTTGTTGTTGTTTTACCGACACCACCTTTTTGATTTGCTAATGCTATAATTTTCATTTTATGCTCCTTTTTACGCTTCAATTTATGTAATACACGTGTATTACTATGGTATTACACGTGTATTACACCTGTATTACTATAGTAATACATTTTAAATTATAGATATTTATATAAGTTTAGTCAACTAAATTCATCAGACACTCCCGTTTTTTAATCTGATTTTACACCCCTATTGTGCCTGCTTTATCACTAACTTCAACACACAAAAAACCACATTCATGACAGAATGTGGTTTTATCTTGTATGTATACCTGTTATGTAATTCTTTAGTTAATTGATAATCTTGAATACTTCTTCAAAAATTCCGGAATCTTAAATTCCAGCCTATAGGCCACTGATGATTCTTGTGACTGATTCATTGCTACATCCCTTTTTGCATCTTTTGCAACATTTTTTTCACTGGTAAGGTTATTCATATGCAAATCCTCCTAAATGCGTTTTTAGTGCCTTAGTACCATATTATCATCAAATTTAGGCTTTCACAATGTAAATAACTCCCAAAAAATAACTTCGCCCAAATTTGAAAAAATCCTATTTTTGCTTATTCACCCCAAGATTTTGTGGTAAAACCTTCCCATTTGTAACAACATATGCTCTTATATTAACAGAAAAAATACACAAATCCAATATAAATTTTTAATATCAAGTTTTCTTTTTTGATTTAATCCACCTTTGATTCATCCAAAAGTCTCATTTTCATATCATAATAAGCCCTGCTCATGTCCAGATAATGTTTATGAGGATTTACAAAACGCTGTTCTTCTTCCCATATTTCCTCATCAAGCTGCTTTTGAACATAATTCTTTATGTCATCAATCTTCTTCTTCTCGTAAATACACTTGCCATTTTCAAAGATTTTCATTTGCATTTCCTTCGCATAAAAGTTTTCAAAAACCCTTATTTTCCATGGTTTGGCAGGATCAACGTAATTGTATACAGCCTCATCATTAGGATTTTCATCCTGATTTGTGATTAAATCAGCAATTGCCTTGCCGCTTTCCTTGTCATAAATACGCCATATCTTTTTAATTCCCGGATTTGTTATTTTCTCAATATTCTCCGAAATCTTTATTCTTGGAACAAACTCATTATTCTCCTCGACTGCACATATTTTGTATACAGCACCAAATACAGGATCTGATTTTGCAGTAATAAGTCTTTCTCCAACACCAAAACTGTCAATCTTTCCGCCCTGATTGATCAAAGAATCAATAGTATACTCATCCAACGAATTTGACACAATAATTTTGCAATCATTAAGACCAGCATTATCCAGCATTTTACGGACTTTTTTGGAAAGGTAAGCCAAATCACCACTATCAATTCTAATTCCCTTCAAACGCTTTCCCATTGGCTCCAAAACCTCTTTGGCGCACCTTATGGCATTAGGGATACCGGACTTTATAACATCATAAGTATCAACCAGAAGAACTGTAGAATCCGGGTAATTCATTGCGTATTGCTTAAACGCAGTAAATTCATCCTTGTAAAACATAATCCAGCTATGAGCCATGGTTCCGCTGACAGGTATGTCAAATAACTTTCCGGCCATTACAGTTGCAGTACCAACCGCTCCGCCAATATAAGCAGCTCTGGCTCCATAAACTGCAGCATCCATATTATGGGCACGCCTTGCCCCAAAATCAGACACCTCTCGTCCCCTGGCAGCCTCAACAATACGCCTCGTCTTTGTAGCAATTAATGACTGATGATTAACCTGCAGCAACAAAGCAGTTTCAATAAGCTGAGCATCCAGCAAAGGAGCAATAACTGTGATCACAGGCTCGTTAGGATACATAATAGAACCTTCCGGAAAAGAATAAATATCCCCTGAAAACTTAAAATTAGCAAGATACTCCAGGAATTCCTCACCAAAAATATTAGTAGCTCTAAAATAATCAATGTCATCATCAGAGAAATGCATATTCTCAATATAATCAATAATTTGTTCTAACCCGGCAAAAATAGCATATCCGCCATTATCAGGATTCTTCCTGTAAAAAACATCAAAAGCAACCTTCTTATCCTTATCCTGGTCATAAAAATAACCATTTGCCATAGTCATTTCATAAAAATCCATAACCATGGATAAATTTCTCTTATCATGTTGTAACATCATATTTGACATAATAGCCCCTTTCTAAAAATCACTGTTATAAATCTCTATTTGACACATTTGCATCGCTTTAAGAGCCATTTCATGGCTTTCATGGTTTATTCCTGCACAACAAGCAGCATCAACTTTAATGGTCACCTCCGGGAAAAACGTCTTCAGCAATAAAGCATTTGATATTACACAAATATCAGTACAAACCCCAATCAGTTCAATTTCATCAATAACATCTCTCAATCCATCATTCTCACACTTATAAGCATCGTTACCTGCTAAGCTACCGCCTGCCATATTACTAGCTTGATTTTCAGAATCATTACTTCCTACCATCCCACTAGTTTCATACTCATAAGCATTACTGCCTGCTATCTCACTTGTTTCACACTCATAAACATCGCTGCCTGCCATCGCGCTAGATTCACACTCATAAACATCGCGGCTTGCCATCCCACTGGCTTCATACTCATAAGCATTGCTACATACTATCACGCTAGCTTCGTTCTCATAAGTATCGCTGGATTTTAAGCTACTAAGCCAGCTTACAAGCGCCTTGCACCCAAACGTTTCCTTCTCAAAAATCCTACATCCCTTTTCCAACTGAAAATCCCTCAAAGGTTCAATAAGCTGCCAGCCTTTTGTATCCCGTATACAATGTTCAACAGGAAGTCTCTTTCCCTCCTGCGTATCAAGATAGTTCTTACTATGGGTATCCATCGTAAAAACAACCTCTCCCTCAAACTGCCTAACCTTGTTTACCACACTCCCCACAATATTTATAGCATCATCATTTCTCAATGCCCCATACACGAAATCCTCTTGCATATCAACAACAACTAATACTTTATTACTCATAAATCCGCCTCCTTCAATCACCACCAAACTTAAACCCTGAATAAATTCATCCTTCCGAATATCTCATTTGTTTCCTTTAATCACCAACAAACTTAAAACACTCACTTGGTCTGGCGGAAAACTTAGTTGTCTTTTCACCAGTTGCAACAACCTTACCTGTACTAATGTATTTACGCTTAAAATCTCTTCTAAAATTTCCCGTATCAAGTTTCTGATTTAAAACCGCCTCATAAATCTTTCTAACCTCATATAAAGTAAAACACTCCCTATTCTCAACCAATTCAAAAACAATGTCTGAATTCAACAACTTATTCTTTATCTTAGCTAAACCATCTCTAAGAATTCTGTCATGGTCAAACGCCAAATCATCACAATCCAGCACCTCACCATTTCGAATATTGATAAGTTTTACACATTCTCCCCCCGCACTTTGAATTGTACTATTTGCACACTTATCATTCTTGCTAATAATTTCACTTTTAACACTTCCATTATTTCCACTATCCCCTTTAATTTCATCTCTATCATTAGTGTCATCCCCTTTAAATACATCCGCAATACTATCATCACTCCCTATTTCTTCACCTTTAAAGCTCCCTACTTTCTCCCCTTCTCTAAAACTTATTTTACATTCCTTTTTTGAGCTTGCTCCACCACACAAAACTACCTTTTCATCTTCTCTAAAGCTCGTTTTACATTTCTTTTTTCCTGTCTCTCCACTACATAAAACTACCTTTTCATCTTCTTCAGAACTCATTTTACGTTTATTTTTACCACTCTCTTTATTGTATAAAACATCTTTCTCAAGCTCATTTACATCACATCCATCTTCGAAATCCACCTCGAAAATATCTGCTTTTTTTGCATCATCTCCAGCCATTAAATTTCTAAGTGCTGCTTTAGGCACTAACGCCAAATGTGCTATCGAAATTACCCTCATACGAGGATCTCTATCGACATCTCCATACGTTCCAAACTGTTCCATAAAGAGTCCATCAAGTCCGGTTTCCTCTTTAAGTTCTCGCTTTGCCGCATCCTCTATAGACTCATTTATATCTATAAATCCACCAGGAAATGCCCAATATCCCTTGAATGGATAACCACCTCTTTGAATTAATACCAGTCCTAATTTATTATTATCCGTAATCGTAAAAATAAGCATATCTGCTGTTGCAGAATACTTTTGATACTTATCAGAATTATAATTATCCAAAAACTCACGCTCAGCATCACTTATTACTCTATCTTTCATAATTTACCTCTCTTAACCATAAGTAATATTATATAGTCAATATAACTATTTGCATATTATAATAGTCACATTGACTATATTTGTCAATAGATAAATTACATAAAAACATAAAAAAAATAAGCTTATTATAAGCTTATTTAAACGGAGAAGGAGGGATTTGAACCCTCGCGCCAGTTTCCCGACCTATACCCTTAGCAGGGGCACCTCTTCGGCCACTTGAGTACTTCTCCACATATTTGATTTACTATAGAAAAAGACGCAACATCTATAATTGCGTCTTACTTAACTTATACTTTCAAAACTTCATACAGTAAAATCCGATTTTCTTGGTCAAGCCCTCGACCTATTAGTAACAGTCAGCTC
>ERZ808026.52-NODE-52-length-20477-cov-4.321863_pt1 | contig 20477 bp, 18 predicted proteins | sample MGYA00380182_ERZ808026 | MGnify/ENA primary metagenome ERZ808026 (study PRJEB31490, sample SAMN06133376) | cow dung metagenome | isolation source: H9 | host: cow | place: China: Chengdu | collected 2015-05 ... | reverse complement strand
AAACTCTTCTTTAGAGAATACAAATTTATCTTCTTCGTTATTAAAGAATCTTACTGTTACATGCACTTCTTTTCCTATGCCTTTAGCTATAGCAGGACATCCGCATAATACTAACATTCCATTCTTATCTATATAAGGTTTAGTTTCTAAATTAATAGTTTCTAGAACCTCAACCCTTTCTTTTAATTCAGAATCATCATATTGAGGATGTTCGATAGCTTCTATAGCTGCATTAACAAATTCTTCAGATGCTAATCCTTCTAAACTAGGAAGTTCATCTTTATTAGCTTTTAAATCTAAAGCTGCTTGTACTTCATTTTTAACTTTAACGTCTTCTTGTTTTATAAAGTCATTAATAGCATTTATTTCTTCTTCGGTAAAATAATCTACACCTTTAATAGGAGTATCTCCTTTATCTCCTTTTGGTCCTACTTCACCTTGGTCCCCTTTGTCTCCTTTTGGCCCTTGAGGTCCTATTGGTCCTTGTTCACCTTGTGGTCCAATTTCTCCTTGTGGTCCCATAGGTCCAATTTCTCCTTGAGGCCCTTGTGGCCCTGTTTCGCCTTGTGGTCCCTGTGGCCCAACTTCACCTTGTGGTCCTTGAGGTCCAACTTCACCCTGTGGCCCCGGTTCACCCTGTGGTCCTTGTGGTCCTATTTCGCCTTGGTCTCCTTTTTCGCCCTTTTCACCTTGTGGCCCTTGTTCACCTTTATCTCCTTTATCTCCTTTATCTCCTTTATCTCCTTTATCTCCTTTATCACCTTTTGGTCCTTGAGGCCCGACTTCGCCCTGTGGCCCCGGTTCACCCTGTGGTCCTTGAGGTCCTTGTTCTCCTTGTAGTCCTTGCTCTCCTTTTTCACCTTGAGGTCCTTGTGGTCCAGCAGGTCCTTGTTCACCTTGAGGTCCAACTTCACCTTGCTCACCTTTTTCTCCTTGAGGTCCTTGTTCTCCTTGTGGCCCTTGAGGTCCTATTTCACCTTGGTCTCCTTTTTCTCCTTTTAATGATTCCAACCATTCTGCTTCTGTTCCTTCAAATCCATTATCTACTGCTATTTCATAATTATTTTTTATAACTTTTCTTAATTCTTGTTCTAATATAACTATTTTAGCATTTAAGTTTTCAGCAGTTTGATATTGTTCATCGTTTTCTAATTCACTCATTTTGCTAGGAATCATTGGTTTATTAGAAAGACTGTCATAATCACCATCAAATGTAGATATAAATTCCATATTAATAATTTTAACTAGTTTATTGTACTGTTCTTCTGATAAAACATAGCCATCGTGGATCTTATCTAATAATTCTTCTATGACCTCATGACTATAATCAAGGTTGTAATATATACTACCTGTGCCTTTATTTATTGCCATTTTTATTCCTCCTTTGTTTTTTTATTAAATTTTATTATTCTTCAAATCCGTTTGCCGGTTCATCAAAACTACCTTCGACTTTATCAATTGAACCTTCAACTTTTTCTTCTTCAGTTTTCTTTTTAGATTTTCTTTTCTTTTTAGCCACTGGAGTTTCAGGAGCTTGCATATCTAATCCTATTTTTTGAGGTTCTAAAGCTTTTATTTCTTCTTTGATTTCTTCTACTATTTCATTGAATATAATATATCCAGCTTGAACGCCTCTCATTATTGGTTCTAAATCTGCACCTTCTTTTACTTCATAGCTTGTACGATGTGGTCTAACTAAATGTATTTCGTTTATCATATCGTACCAAGCAGGAACATATGGAGCAAGTTTAAGTTTTCCTATTACTTTACTCATAGTATCACTATCCTTTCTAATTTAAATTAGCTTACGCTATTCTTATATTACCTACAAAGAGAAAAGTCATTATTACACAATAATGACTTTGTTGTTTAAATAAATGGAACACCTATTAAATTAGGATTACCATATCTATCTTTATATGCTCCACCGCCACTAGCAACTCTGGCTGCAGCAGATGCAGCTACAAAAGAACCAGCTGCTCGTCTTATATTAAGACTACCATCATCATTTCTATGAGCAGCATTTATAGATTCAAATATACCCATATCAGTATTTTTCATATTGTTAAAAGAATCTATTGTACCGCCAAATAATGTATCTTTTGCATAGCCGAAAGCTTTACTATCTGTAAATTTACTTTTAGTTTGTTGCTCAGCTTGTTGTTGCGGATTTGATTTAGGTGTTTCTGTCCTAGGACCAGAATTTGATTGTCTATTAGCGCTACCGCCGCCACTATTAGTATTAAATCCAAAATTAGGCTCTACATCTGGTTGAGCATTTATTTTAGGGTTTTGGTTAACTGTAGTGTCAAAACCGAAATTAGGTTCTACATTAGGGTTAATGTTAGGCTCTGTATTTGGATTATTTGTAACACGATGGTATATTTGCTGTGCTTTATTTGGGTTTGGTGCACTTGTAGTTTGAGGAGTATTTGTTATAATTTGACTAGCTTGTGCGCCAGAGTTATAATTGTTAAGACCTACAGAAACAGTATCTGGATTATAAGAAGTTTGTCTTTGCCATTCTTTTGTTCTTCTTACATTATTAACAGCATTGTCAAAACCACGTGCTCTTTCTGCAGCTCTACTTCCATCAACGTTAATAGTTGCGTGCTGATCCTTCACATTATTTAATATAGTCTGCATTTCAACACTTCTTTGTTTCGCATTGTGCCCGTCAATCACTTTATTTATCCTTTTATTTTCTATTATTTCTCGTGATTTTTTAACAGCAGAGTTACCGCTATAAGCAGTTCGATTAAGTGCTCTTTCAGCTGTATTAGCTTTAACCACTTTTGTTGAAGTATCTAAAGCCTCTTTAAGCGCTTGGTTTCCTCCGCCTTTCATTGCTTGTGAAGCTGTCATATTAGACTTAAGAGAAACTGTAGAGTTCTTTATAAACTCTGCTCTAGTTCCAGCTTTCCCAAGTCCTCCTTGCATAATTTCATCTGCTTGCCTTGCGCCTTTTTTAAGACTTTTCACAATACCTGAAAACTTAGACATATTATCACCTCCTGAAATAATATTACATATTAAAAAGCAGTGAAAAATCACTGCTTGTCTATTTTAAATGGTCTGGTTTTTCATCCTCTATGAAATCTATATCGAATATATTGTCAAGTATACTTCTTTCAGATTCTCCATCGTCACCTTTCATTTTAGATTTAGCCTTACGTGTTGCCATCATAGTGTCTAGTATTCTTTCTTTTATCTTTAAATTTCTTTCATATAATTCTTGCACCTTACTTATATCTCTTCTAAAGTAATCAGTGCCACTTGATTCTGATGTACCTATAAATATTTCTTCTATAGCTGTACCGTCATTTTGCATTAATGCCATACATCTCTCTATCATTATCTCTGCGTTTATTAGCTCTTTTACCATTGTCCAATCTGTATAAGACGATTCATCTAAATCAAACTCGCGTGTATAATTAGCTAATTTTTGTTCTATCATTGTAGTCTCTAGCGGACATCTTTCACCTATAACGTCAAGACCGAACTCTAATAAGCCACAAGTCGCACCATACGGACAGTTACATCCTTTACATATTATTGGTATTCTCGTATATAATCCAGTTTTAGTACTTAACATAGTCATAGCTGCTTTCTTACTTTCTAACGCCCCTTCACTATATCCCCATGGATTACCTACTGTATCCATCATTTGTTCAAATGCTTTACGCTTCTCAATCGCTAATTCCTTATCTGTTTTATCTGTTATTTCCATATTATATCATCTCCTATATATCCATTTCATATAATTTAATTAACTCTTCTTCAGTGTATTCTAAATCTTCATAGTATGTTTCTATATTGTCAAAAGTAAAGTAATATACTATGAATTGGTCAGTAGATCCAAAACTTTCGGATTTAACATCAATACCAGTTACTTTAAATCTATCACATTCAAGGCTATCAATTTCTTCTATATATAAGTGAGTCTTAAACATTCCTTCGGTTATTAATTGGTTTCCTTCTTTTTTTATGTTAACAGAGATTAATCCATATGTTACAAATGCGTTATTAATCTTAACTTTATACATTTAAATCACTTCCTTTAGTTTTTGCTTTTATTATATTACCTATTTTATTTGTATATGCCCTGTGTATACTGTATACACAATAGTCCCCCGGCACATTCTCTGTAATTTTGCACAATAAAAACGAGCGCTTTACCAGTGTTTTAATCTTGGTAAAGCGCTCGTCCTATCTACCGTTGACCCAATTATCCTTTCTGTGTCTTTTGTGTACTATATCGTTAAACTTTTAACAATGTTATGTAGAAAATGAAAATTTGTATTTTTTATATATAGAATTGGCTGGTAAAGATTTCCTATATAGGGATATGAAAAATTGAATTTAATATGAAGGTACCTATTATATGTATTGAACAGAAGATGAAGAGAATAATAGCCCCCACCTAGCTAAGGTCAGGGATAACTAACAATATACACAGATAGATTGGAATAACAGTCAACGTGCTGCCACTATCATGGAGGTGTTATTATGACAAAACTTAATACTATACTAGGACAAGATATATGGGGATTAACTTACAATGAAACAGTTACATTAACTACAATATGTGCATGTGGTCATACACATACAGAAGTAGTAGATGTAGTAGAGTTCATGTTAGCAGATAACGCTCTTAAAGAGTATAAATATACAATAGATAATGATGATGTACAATTAACAATAGATACAACTATATGTAATAACTGTGCACGTAAGAACTATTATGCATATGAATTAGATAGACCTACAGGGTTTGATAATATCACTATGTATCATGGTTTAGCTGCATTTGGTAAAGATATAGATATAGACATGCTAATGAATAGAGTACACAGATTATATACAGAAGATAATATAGATATATGCTGTACTACAGAAGGATATATAGGTCCTTTTGGTATAGCAGTAGAAGGAACAGTACTAGCTGCATCTAATACTGACATATTCTCATATAGAGATGGTGACAGAATAAAGATAGACAGCAAGTATATACAATATCTTGTTAAAGATATAAAGAACATAGTACATCTAGGTGTAGGATACAATGAGATCATTGTAACAGATGTAAAGATAAAAAGCTTCTGGATTAAAGATAAACAATATGAAGAATTAGTTAAAGAACTAGCTAATAAGTACAATGTTGAAATAACATATGTACATTAGGATAATAAGGGCTCTATATAAGGGCCCTTTTATTATACCTATATTCTGTCTGGGTGTAGATACCCACTGATGAGTCGTGGCAGATTACGACGAAACAGAATAGTAGGGTAGAGCTGGATGCCCTTTAGCAGCTTGGGGGTAATACTATGACAACAACTATGATAAAACAATTAGATCCTAACGTGATATACGAACATGATGAAATATTCAAATATATATATGAGAATGGTGGAACATTCGATATGATATATACTGTACAATGCATAGGACAATATAACTATGGTGGAGGTATGTATGTAGGCGCATCTGAAGCTCTTATAGAGTATAAAGGTGTAACATACCAATGTGGTCATTTATGGTTAAATACACGCGATGCAAAAGATGAAGTGATAAGAGTAGTTAGACAAGCTAAGAAAAGAAAACAAAAAGGTGCAAAAGGTATGGTTAGAGAACTAAGCAACGTTTCTATAAAATCTTATAGAAGAAAAAACGGTAGCATAGGCTATGGTGTATATAAAGAACCAGAAGAAAATGGACCAACTATCAGATATGAATTCGGGACTAAGAAGTTCATAGCAACTGCATTTGAAATGGATTCAGCTGAATGGATTATAAATGGACTATACGATATATTAAATGAAATAGAAGAAAGATTACAAACTATAGAAGAAACATTAAACATATTAACATATATACATTAAAACAGAGAGAGGCTCACAAGAGTCTCTCTTTTTATTTATATCTGTCTGGGCAAAGCCCACTGATGAGTACCCTGAAATGGGACGAAACAGATACTATGAGTTAGTCTTCTCTAAAAAGCAGTGAAAGGAGTCTATATGACAACTATATCTTATAAGAACTACCAAAACACTAACATGCGTTCAATGGCGCAACACAAAAGATTTAGAAAAGCTGTAAATGATAAAATCCATGCTGTTAAATACGTTGTAAACCGTGTTGATATATCTTGGAATGCAATGACTAAGAAATATGAAGAAGATAGATACCTAGCAATAGTTGATGATAGTCCATTAATCCACAAATTTGGTGTATCTTTAGATTACAGAGCTTATAATGTTTTAGTATTCGATAGAAACGATGATGATGAAAAAGGTGCTGCAAGAAGAATAAATATAGATGGACAAAAATATGTATACTGTGAATCTCTTATGATAATAGAATGTAATAACAAAAGAAAGATAAATGAATTATCAAACAAAGGTTATATGTTAGACAATGAACTATACGTTGCTGCAACAGCATCACCTTCTAATGAAAAACATGCAACAAAATACTATGCATTAATATGTGAAGAAACTCCAGACGAAGAAGAAGTATATAACAAGATAAACGAATTAATGGGTGGAGCATTAGATTTCTATTTAACTAAAAAGTTAAGTAAACATCAAATACTAAACACATTAGTAACAGGTGCTATGATTGCTAAGGCTAACACTAGAATAGGTAACTATGCAAGTGGAATGGCATGTTTATCAAAAATAGACCTTAAAGTAGAAAGAATAGCATATGTTAATGGTTCTATATCTCAAGCATGTGACTTCGATGAAGAAACTAGAGAAGAAATGTTAGCAGCTGGTATAGATATAGATACAAATATCAACGATGGTGGAGCATTCGTAACTCCTGAAAAGATAATGGAAATGGCAGCATCAGTTGGTGTTAAAATAACTTATGAAACAGCTTTAAGAATAGCAATACAATCTAGATGGGATGTATTAAATACAAAAGTTATGGTGCAACCTAGATGTTCAGAAGATTTAGAAAGAATGGCGGAATTCTATGGTGCAACTATATATGGAAATCCTAATGGTCCATTAGTAGCTTTAGTAGATAAAGATGGTGCTAAAATGGTTAACTTCGAAGCATTAATGGAAGGAACTACTGAAATAAATATGTATGTATTAGCAGTAGCAAATGCATCTGGTGTAAAAACTTGTGGACAACATCTAATAAAATACATGAGCATAGATCCTGAACAAACATTAGAATTAGTATCTTATTATACTAAATTAGCAGTAGATGACTTTGTAGCAAACAAATTAGAATCAGAAGATGGAGGTTATTCTGTAAATCATAGAATAATGGCTAAATTAGCTCCTGAAGAAGTTATAGAAGACTCATATTTAATGGAATCTTTATATTCAGATACATTTAAATATGTTCAATCTATGATAGCTAACATCAAACTTCCAATAGATGGTGTATATACTCATATGGCATTTGATTTAAGTTATGCGCTTACTAATGGTTTAGTTAATAATGTTTTAGGAATAACTCCAGAAGGTTTCGTTGAAGCATATAATCCTGATGTATTAAATATATATGCTGAAGAAATAAAAGCTATAGAAGAAGATGACACATTAACAGAAGATGAAAAAGATGAAGAACTATTCAAAATATTATCTGCTGTAGTAATTAAGTTCCCTAGTGCTATGCCAGATGAATATGAAATAATAGTTTACAAAACTGAAAGACAAATCAAGAAAATGATAATGGACAAAGTAGCTGCAGTTGAAGATATAAGTAATGAAGAAAAAGTTATGTTAAAAGATATTCTTGAACATTATTTTGACCATGCTTATTTCGGATGTACAATATACAGCCCTATTAACGCAATGAAAAATAAACTTGCTGGTGCAGATATAGACTTTGATGCAACTATGTGTGATATGTCTGAATTCAAGTTTATAGCAATAAACAAGAGAATAGAAGAAGCTCAAGAACAACCAGGATACATGGGTAGATGTACAGTTATAGTTTATGGTAACAACGTAGTAAGAAAAACAGAAGAACAAACAACAGTAGCAGAAGAAGACTTCTCTGATGTAGAAGATATAGATGTAGACTAACAAAAGCAATAGTATAGGCACTGAGAGCTCCCTATAGAAATATAGGGAGTTCGACTGTATCTATAATATTTAGATACTAAAATAAAATATTGGAGGTTATATTATGGCAAAAATAACTAAAAGATCAACTAGATACTTTGAAAGAGAAAATAAAAGAAAAGAAGAACAAAAGATAGAAATGCAAAAACAAAATGAAGAAAATTTAAATAGAGTTAAACCATTTGAAGATACAGTTAAACAACTTGAAAATGATGTAAGAGAAACATTTAGATTAAATCATTATAATAAAGTTAGCTTTGATAAATGTATTGAAAAAGTACATGAAGGAACAGCTACATTAAAAGATTTAACTAATATACACGAAGAACTTATAAACTTTAATGACTGTAAAAATAAAATCAGACTTATACAACTTATATATAATGCAGGTTCTCAAGTAGGTGCTTGTACAGTTGTTGCTGGAAATATGTACAGTGTTAAGTTAAATGAAAAATCAGCTAAAGTATTCAAGAATTCTTTAACTATGTTAAAAGCTAATGAAGATGGAGAACATGTACCATATGAAAGTATATGGGTGGAAGGTTACAACCAATTCACTTATAAATTCAAAAATGGTAAACACTATAAATACTATGTAGTAACTAACCAAGACATGCTAGAATTAGAACGTAGAATAAGCCTTATGGATTATAATAGCGTAACATTAGAAGAATTACAAACATTACAAAACGATTTACCACCGTTTGTTAGAGCATGGCAAGAAAGTTCTATAGACTGTAGTAAAGATAAATCTAAAGTATTCGTTAGATCATTCTCTGATTTCTTCAGTAAAATTGAAGTAATAAGTACTTTTATGAAAAACAATATGGAAGATATAGAAAGTAACCTAAATGAAATGAAGAGAATACACAGAGCAGGAAGAGTTGATGATTTACATTTTAAAATAAATTTACCTGAAATAACAGAAGACGTTATGCCTGATTTATTAGGAGACGCATGTTTCGCTATACATGAAGCAGCTGAAAGTTATATGAATGCTGACTTATTAGAAATGTATAAAAGATCAGACAGATTATATTATGAACAATTTGCAGATGAATGTTTACCATATCCTGAATTAGCATTATATATCCAACAAATATTCAGTTTATGTACTCAAGCTTATCAAGAAGATGTAAAGATACAAAAAGAACAATATAATATGATGAGAAATGCAATATATACTAAAGCTGCTGCTTATGGAGTAACTGGAGAAAACGTAGTTAAAATAGCTGTATCTGTAGCTATGAGATATGTAAAAGAACGTAAAATAAAAGGTGAAATAATAATAGACTTAGGACAAGCAAATGTAGATAACTATAAACCAGCTAAAGTTAGTACTATATTCCCATTTGAATATGAAGTATTAAGAACTAACGTACCAGTTATAAATGAACTTAACATCATATATATGGAACATGGTAGAGAAATATTAGATGGTGAAGAAGTTGAGTTTGTAAATGGTGTATCTGTAGATGATACTATAGAATTAGATGAATTATTCACAGGAATAGCTTACAACAACAATGGTAAATTAGTATACGATGTTGATGTATATGAATATGAACCATTAACAGCACTTATGACAATAGATACATTCGCAGAAAATGCAACTGTAGAAAACAAAGAAACTGATTTAGGAGAATTCATGGAGCAATTCCTAGAAGAAAATAACACAGTTATATTAACTGGTAAGAAACGTGGTAACGTTTTAATAGCAGATGATAAGAAAACATTAATAGCTAAAATAGTACCATCAACTGAACTAATGCCAAATGGTAAACCAACTATACACACAATAGATAGTATAATAAGCTTTATACCTGCAGAAGGTAGAGCTAGAGTATACTTCATAGCATTACAATAGATAAAATAAAGGGGCTCATAATGGGCCTCTTTTTAATTATTCTATTTTATGGGGGTTATGTTATGAGTAAACAATTAGTTAAGAAAACAATAGCTGGTACATTAATAGTTACAACTATAGCAACATCAACTATAGAAGTGCAAGCTTGTGATTCAGCAGCAATAATGGAAACAACTAAGCAAGTAAGTATGTGTGCAGGACCATTAGCACCAGCAGTATTAGTAGCAGGAACAGCAGTAGCAGTAGGAACAGGAATAGTTATAGGTATTAAAAACAAAGCTAAAGATTACGATAGAATATACCAAACATATGGACATCTACCTGATAGATGGAGACCTAACAGTGTTATAGAAAAATTAAATCCTAAAGGAACAATCATACAAAGAAGATTCTACGGCAAAGATGGTAAGCCTACAGTTGACGTAGATTTAAATAACCATGGTACACCAGAATATCATCCATTTAATTATGGTGGCGCTCATAAGCATAGATATGATTGGACTAACAGAAGAAAACCTAGACAAAGAGGCGAAGAATTAACAAAAGAAGAATATCAAAAGTATATAAAAGACTTTGATTCATCCACAGCAGATAAAATGAGAGTTGAATATAAAGAAGCTAACTAAATTAAATATTGGGAGGATTAATTATGAAAAATATAAATATGAACAATGAAAGTTATCTAGATGTTTATTCATTTGTAGGACATATGAAAGATTTAGCTTTTGAAGTACTAAAGATAAAAGACAATGTACCATTTACAATAGGATTAGATATGAAAAAAGGAATATATGGAAAAACAGTAGCAGCAGAAGATGAACCAAATGAAATGAACATAAGATATGTAGAAATAAATATAAACCAAACTATGGATGATATGATAGAAACAATATTCCATGAGACAAGACATATATATCAATATCAAACATACAAAAGATACATGTTATCAAGACATAGAAAAGACATTAAAAGAACTAAACAAAGAACATTCATGCAATATTGGATGCAACCAATAGAGATAGGCGCAAGATTATATGCTAAATATGCAATGAAGAAATACAAAAGACAAGTGGACAACATAGTACAACAATATAAAGATAAAGTATTAGATCTAAAATTATATTAACAACATGAGGAGTCATAATTGGCTCCTCTTTTTAATATTTATATCTGTCGGAGTGTAGATGCTCCCTGATGAGTCTTTGCAAATTAAGACGAAACAGATATACAAAAGAAAAATGTCTTTTTCCTCCCAATATTATTTTTTTTTAGGAACAAGACAGGCGAGCGCATGCCGTTTTTCTTAGGACCAATAGCACTGATGTCCTTAAAAGCTGGACAATATAATGGGTTACGCTTCCCAGCAAAAAGCGTTCCCTACAATATATGTAGGGGGAAAGGAGTAGCTATGACTACTAACTTAACTAACACTACTATAACTTCTAAATCAGTGGACAGAAAGTACTCTGGTTTAGGATTACACAACAAGGTATATAGAGCGTTCAATGCGTATCTATATGCGACAAACTTTGTTATAAAGAGAGTAGATATCTCTTATAACAGAATGACTAACCAATACGAGTACAATAAATACTTCACAACAGTTAACGATAACCCAGTGGTTAGAGACCTTGGTTTATCAGATATACGTAAGAGTAACTTCTTAATACTTGATGTTGATGATAACGACAACAAGAAAGCAAGAAGAATAAACATAGACGGACAAAAATATGTTTTATCATTAAACATATTAGCTATACAATGTGAAGATAAAAAGATGATAGATAAACTAGCTGATGAAGGATTTGAATTAGACGGTGAAAAGTATGTATCTTATACTGCATCTCCATCTAACGAAAAACACGCTGTTAAATACTTTGTAAGATTAACTGAAGAAATTCCAGATGAAGAATCAGCATTCTGGAGATTAGACAAACTTACTGGAGGATGTATATCTGATACACTTATGACTAAATTAGTTTCTGGTAAACAAATAGCTAAAATAAATACACGTATAGGTAACTACGTTTCTGGTATGAAACCTATAGGTGCAATAGACTTAACAAAAGAAAGAGTAGCAGTAGTTAAAGGAAAAGGTGCTATGGGGCAATCTTATGACTTTGATGAAGCTACAAGAAAACTAATGGATGAACAAGGTATCGAAATTGATAACCATATCAATGACGGTGCTGGATACTTATCAGCAGAAAAACAAGCTGTAATGTTAAACTCTACATTACACTTAAACTTAACAGTAGAACAGTCTATGAAAGTTGCTTTACAAACTAGATGGACTGGATTCACTTCTAAGATAATGTCTAGAGCTCTAAAATCTTCTACATTAGAAGCAATGGCAGAGTTCTATGGCGCTGAAATATACGGATGCGAAAATGGACCATTAGTAGCTTTAATAGACGAAGATGGTGCTAAAGCGATAAACTGGACAGCTCTTGAAAGTGGTACAGCTACTATGACTATATATGTTCTAGCAGTTGCTAACACTTCAGGAGTTAAAAGCTGCAGCCAACACTTAATTAAGTATATGGCTGTAAACCCACAAAAGACACTAGAGTTAGTTAATAAACATGCGATGTTAGCTATAGATGATTTCGTAGCTAATAGAGTGGAAGCAGAAGAAGGCGGTTATTCTGTTAATTCTAGAATAATGGCAAAATTAACAGCTGAAGAAGTATTTGAAGACTCTTATCTAGTTGAATCTTTATATTCAGATGCTATGACATATGCAAGATCTATGATAGCTGAGAATAAGATGCCACTAGATGGAGTATATACACATATGATGTTTGACTTAACTTACGCATTAGTAAATGGTGCTGTTGATTCAACACTAAGAATAACTGAAGATGGATTCATCGAAGCATATTCTCGTGATGTATTAAGAATATACGCTGATGAAATAAAAGCTATAGAAGAAAACGATGAATTAACAGAAGACGAAAAAGATGAACAATTATTTGATCTACTTTCTGGTATAGTAGTGAAGTTCCCTTCAGCTATGCCAAAAGAGTATGAAATAATAGTTTATCAAACTGAAAGACAAATGGCTAGAAAAATAACTAACTTAGAATTAACTAACGAACAAAAGAAAACTATCGTTGACTACTTTAACAATACTCCATATGGCTGTACAGTTTACAGCCCTGTCAACGCTATGAAAAACAAATTAGCTGGTGCCGATGTTGACTTCGACGCTGCTATGTGTGATATGAGCGAATTCAAGTTCATATTAATAGACCAAAGATTAAAAGAACAAGAAACTAATGAAGGCTTCATAGGCGATTGTACATTTATATCTTATAAAGATATAGATAGAAAAGCTATATATGATGCTAAACAAACTAAAGAAGAAGAAATATTCACAGCATATGATGATATAGATATGTAGGCACTGAGAGTCTCCTATAGAAATATAGGAGATTCGATTGTATCTATATACTAGATACTTAACTTGGGTTATGGCTTCCCAACAAAAAGCGCCCCTCTAATTTAAGAGGGTAAGGAGGCATTTATGTCTAAAATAACTAAGAGAACAAATACTAGCAAATCATTTGCACCTAAATCTAATAAGTATGCTGTTGCTCAAGCAGCTAGCAAATTAGAAAAGGTTTATAATGGTACAGCTAATTTAAAAGACTTACTAAACGTTAAAGAGTCTGTTATAGACTTCACAAAATGCGAAAGAAAAATAAAAATGATCCAAGCTATATACAATGCAGGTTCTCAAGTTGGAGCTTGTACAGTAGTAGCAGGGAACATGTATAGCGTTAAGATAAATGAAAAATCTGCAGAGGTTTTCAAGAAATCACTTAAGATGTTAAAGAATAACGATAATCCTATAGAATATACTAGTTCTTTATGGATTGAAGGATACAATAAGTTTTCTTGTTTCGCTTTCTCAACAGGACACAAGTACACTTATTATGTAGTAACTAATGCTGAAATGGAAGAATTAAAAACTAGAATAGAAAATATGGACTATGCAACAGCGTCTATATCTGAATTACAAATGTTACAGGCTGACCTACCACCGTTCGTAAGAGCATGGCAAGAGTCATCAATAGACTGTTCAAAAGATAAATCTAAAGTTTTCAAGTATTCTTACTCTGATTTCTTTAAGAAAATAAACGTAATGAGTACACATCTAAAAGCTAATGCTGAAGATATAACAATGAACTTAAAAGATGCTAAAATGCTACACAAAGCAGGAAGAACTGAAGATATAAGCTTTAAAATAAACTTACCAATAGATAATACTGAAGAACTATACGAAGACATGTTAGGCGAAGTTAATATAGAGATATATAAATCTGTTGAAGAATACTTCAACGGAGATATGTTAGATCTATATAAAATGTCTAATAGAGAATACTACGAGAGATATGCTGATGCTTGTTTAGAGTATCCTGAGTTAGCATTATATATACATCAAGTATATACATTATGCACTCAAGCATATCAAGAAGATACTAAAGTTGAAAAGGAACAATACGAAACATTAAGAGATGCAATATACTCTAAAGCTGTAGAATGCGGTATAACTGATATGACTAAAGTCGTAGAAGTAGCTGTATCTGTAGCAATGAGATATATAAAAGAACGTAAAGACAAACAAGGCAATAGATATATTGACCTAGGAATAGCTAATGTTGACAATTATAAACCATCAAAAGTTATGAACATATTCCCAGCTGAATATGTAGCTCTAAGAACAGGGCAAAAAGAAACTAAAGAATTAACACTAATATATGTTAGTGAAGGAACAACTATAGAAGAAGGTCAAGCTGTAGAATTCGTTAATGGTGTAACTGTTGACGATACAGTTGAAGTTGAAGAACTATACACAGGTGTTGCTTACAACAGATGTGGAAAACTTGTATATGACGTAGATGTTTATGAGTTTAATCATATATCTACAGTTATAACAGTTGCTACATTTGCTGAAGGTACAACTCCTCAAGAACAAGAGACAGATTTAGGTGAATTCACTAATGAATATTTAGAAACTAATGAATCAGTTATAATAACTGGTAAAAATAACAACGTATTAGTTGGCGCTGATAAGAGAACTCTAGTAGCTAGAGTTGTATCATCTCCTGAACTAATGCCTAATGGAAAACCAGCTGTATATACAGTTGAAAATCACATAAGCTTTAAACCAAACGAAGGAAGAGAACGAGTATTCTTTATCGTTCTAAGTAAATAGGTACTGCGAGCCTCCTATTAGAGTATATGCTTTAATAGGAGGTTTTATTGTATCTATTTGATACAAACAAAATATGTGCGACCACCACGTTAAACTGGCAGAAAGGAGGACTTGATTATGTCTACTATAAATCAAGCCCAAAAACTTATGGACCAAAGAAAAATAATGATAGCAGAAGCTACTGAGATTCTAGCTATATTAGGAGCAACTCAAGAAGAAATGCAACATAAAGAACAAATAGTTAACATAACAATAAACAAAGGAAAAATAGTAGCAATTGAAAAAACTAAAGAGATAATAATAGACAACACTGATGATACAACAATAGAAATGTTGAGAGAAACTATAAGAAGACAAAATGAAATAATGAACGATATGAATAAAGAATATGCTGAACTTCAAGAAAAATTAAACTTTAAAGAACTATTATTAGATGAATTCAGAAATAACATGGACGAAAAGATAAGTAGAATACATGAACTAGAAGATAAAATAGCTAAACTAGAAGATTTAAAATCTACTAGTACAGTTGAAGTAACTAAAGGTGAAACAGAAGAAGCCATCACTAAAGGAGGTGATTCAATGGCTCTACCAATAAACATACCAGATAAATATTTAGATGATCCTGAAATGATAGAAGCTATCAGATTATGGACAGCTGAATATAACAAGCCATTTGAAGATAAAGTGGTATTTGGGAAACCTTATAGCGCAGAAGCACAAAAGAATCAAGTAGTTAAGAAAGCTAATAGTGTATTAGTTAACTTAATGAAACAAATAGACGCAAGAAGATCTACTAACTTAACTTATGAAACAATCAAAGCTGCTAATGGTATAACTGGCGCTTTTGGTGAAATAACTTTAAACAATAAAAAGTATGCATTTAAATATGATGCTACTTTCGAATATCCAACAGTATTTGGCGCTATGAGCATGGATATCATAGCACAAGCTAAAGCTGTATTAGATAAAACTATCAACTTTGATAGAGATGAAACACAATTAGGACAAAAACATAAAAACGAAACTATATATGACTTTGATAACAATATAGTTGTCTGGGTAGCAGATGACGGTTGTTTCAAAGGTTATACAGATAAACATGCATTCGTATGGGATCCTTCTCATGCTATGCCAATAGGTACTCCTGTGGCAAGTGCATTAAAGAACAAATGGAAAAAGATGAATGCTAGCTGGGGGAAAAACTTCCCTGCATTAGCAGCATTCATAATGGATTACTGCAGACAAATAAATAACAACACTAATGATGAAATAGATTTAGAAGATACTAATGAGATAATAATAGAAACACATAAGACTGCAACTGTAGTTAATACTACAGCTGTAGAAAATACAGAAGATATCGTCACTGCTTGGGACGATATAGATATCTAAAGAGGGCTAAGCTCTCACCTTAAAGGAGGTGATGCTATGAGAGATAGCCCATTAATTCACAAAAGACAAATTCATAGACTAACCAAAGAGATTTATCAAACAACAAAAGAGTTTCATCAATTAACTAAAGAGATTTATAGACCAACCAAAGCGATTCATCAAATAACCAAAGAGATTTATAGATTATCAAAAGAGATTTATTTAATAACTAAAGAGTTTTATCAAGTATCTAAAGATGGAGTTTTACAAATGATAATTGATTCGATTAACACAGACGAGCGTTATAACGAGCGCATGGTTTCCCCCTTCGGGTTACCGCTGGCCGCCCTTCGGGTAATGCCTTCGGCCCCTTCGGGAACAACCTGCCGCTCGCTAACGCTCGCGGACAAACCGTGGTTGTTGAGACCCTTCGGGGCCTCGGCTGCCCTTCAGGGACAGCCTGCAACTTACCTTTGGTAAGTCGCTAGTCTGCCCTTCGGGCTCCGAGTGCCATACTGTCACTCGGCAACAAGCCATCCTCTTCGAGGATAGCTCGCTTGCGCTCGCACTCACTGCGTTCGCAAACAAGCCATTCTTTAAGAGCTAGGCTCGCTGCGCTCGCAGACAAGCCTAGTTCTTGAGACCGGCTCGCTGGCGCTCGCCAACAAGCCCAGGTCTTTTAGGGCTCGGCCCATGCTCAGCATGTGACCGTATAAGCCCTATTGGTATTCGTCACAAACGAGTGCCATAACTGCAAGTATACAAACCAATGATGAGTGCAGTGTGCTTGAGTACACTTGTTATCGCTGATTATAATCCGATGACGAGTGCATTACCTAGTATTATACTAGCACAAGCATAGTATTATGTGCGGACGAGTGCCGTGCATTAACGAGTGCCAAATAGTCCTTAACAAATAAAATTATATTAGGTTCACGTGCGTGAAGTGCGTGACTGGGATTCAGGACTGCCCAGAATTTGGAGGTTTCTCATGGCTAAAACTACAATGAATTATAATAACGTTATAATAACAGTAGGAGGAAATACTGCAATAGTAATGACAGAAGCTTCTTATAAAAAAGGTCAATACAAACAAATAACTGCATCTTCATCTTTCGTAGCTGCACTTAAAGGATTTGACTTTATATTAGATAAAATTTCTGACAACACAACAATAGAAAAAGCTATAACTAGAATATACTTACCAGACTTATTAAAAGGGTTTGCAATGGGTACATTCGTAGAATATATAAGAACTAACCAAACTAGCTCAGGTAGAGCATTCACAGCAGAAGAAAAAGAATTAGTATTATCAATAGCTAATAAAATGATGAACAAAGGATTCAATATGGTTACAAATGAATCAAGATTCTTCCCTAAAGAATTAAAGCCTATGAAAGATATGGCTATAAGCAAAGCTAAAGAAGTAAAACAAAACGCACCAGCTCCACAAGCTCAACCTCAAGCTCAAGACCCTATAACTTTAATAGGTTTACAAATCGCAGAGGCTGCATCAGCAGGTGATATGGATAAAGTTATGGCATTAACTACAGCTTTAAATGCATTAAAATCTGCACAACAAACTGAACCTCAAGTTAATGAAGAACCTGAAGAAGAAGTATATGAAGAAAACGAAGTAGAACTAGACGATGAATTAGCAGATATAGAATGCTAGAGTTTCTCGGGCGTTTCTCTCAAAAGCGCCCGTCCATTGCACTACTATAATTTTATTGGAGGTATTTTCTATGTTAAAAATATTCCAAGTTACTTTTACAAATGAATTAAACGAGCAACATACTATGGAACTTTTAGGCTATGATATCATAGACATAAAAACAACATTTGCCTTAAACATGGGCAAATCTACTATAAATAAAGTTGAGTTTATTAGAAACTTTATCTAGAAAACAATGCCTGGGATTTTCCGGGCCTTTACATATCTGGCTCTTTACTGATTTCGGCCATTATAATTGAAACTGAATTTTTATTATTTTTGGAGGTAACTTTATGTTAAAACAATTAATAGGAAACAAAACTCAAATAGAATCATTAATGAACACAGTATTTAATACTATCTGTGCATTCCAAAACGAAGAAGAAGAAATATTTGTACAATACGAAGCAGAAGAAATCGATAACGAAACTATGATAATAAAATGGGATACAGAAGAATTAACAGATGTACAAAACTTAATGCTTGATACAGTATTATACTACAGATCTCAAGACAAATTATTATGGCAAGGCGTAACATCTGAATACAAATTAGAAGTACCAGCTGAAAACCATTTTAGAATAATAACTACATTAGATAAATATGAAAAATTAGCAGAAGACTATTTCGTATATAATAACGTATCTGATCAACAATACAGATGTTTAGTTTACCCACTAAGTTTAACTGCAAACTTAAATAAAGTAGAACTAATCGCTGTAGGATTAACTGAAGAACAAATGGAAATATTACCATCTCAAGCTAAAACTCAAATGAAAGCTCAAGCTATAAACAAGAAAATAACTAAAATAGGAAACAAAATGGCGTCTTCTACTAAAGTTGTTATGAACGATGTAGTTAACCCATTAGGAAAAGCTACTGCTAAAACTGGTGCTATAGTTGCTGGTGGATTAGCTAAAACTGGTGTAGATATGGCTTTAACAGCTGCTAATGAAGTTATGAGAGAGGCTGCTGGATTATCTTTATCAGAATTAAGAAAAAGAGATGAAATACAAACAATGAAATACAGCTTCAACAAACTTTTAGGAAAAACTAGCCAACCTAAAGCTAAACAATCTGCAAACAGCTTTAGCTTATAGGCTGTATCTATGGGGACAATTTAGTCCCCTCTTTTTACATATATCTGGGCAGTGAGCCGATTTAGGTGTACACGTAAGTCCCACATTCCTTTGTGTTTTACAACATATATATTTGGGCAGTGAGCCGATTTAAGGTATACACGTAAGTCCCGCCTTCCTTTGCTTTACAAATATAATTCTATGGAGGTAATGCCCTATGACTAAAAACGTATTAAGAATGTTATCAACTGAATGTTTAGAAGGTATGTTTATGGAGCTTAACCACGAACATATGAATTACTACGATGCATACTTTGATACACTAATGATAGATGATTCATACTTTAACAATCCTGAAGTTAAAGCCGTAGAAGAAATGCTTATGGCTCTATTTGATATACTTACAGAAGAGCGCGGTTTAGAGTTTGATTACACACAAATGATATAGCGCTTATACGCCCCATTGCGGGGCTTCTGCGCGCACAAACCTATTCCAGTGATAAAACCCCAACAAACAACCCAACAAGCCGTACAGCGTAACTAATGACCCCTTTAAAGGGACAAGACAAACGAGGCGAGCGCAAGCGAGCCGAGTAAGCCCCAGTGGCGTCTGAACGGTGCCGAGCGTGAGCGAGGCAGGTGTTAGGGTTCTACGGGAGACTAGCCATAGGACAAACGAGCGATCGCGAACGGAGCGAGTGCGTATAGACACTACTACATCTCTTAGCCGACTGATTGGTGACAGAAGGAGGCGTCCTTAAGAGTTGTATACGTGTATAGCACTTTTCGTTTTTTCGCAAAAGTTTAGTATTATTATACTAATCCTCGAGGAAAACAAACACAAACTGAATAAAAGTTTAGTATTAGTAAACTTAATGAACGTTTTGCAAAGGAATAGAAAAATTAGATATAATTTTTGGTGGGACCTAGTTCTGTGACCACAAATAGAGGTTGTAGAACAAGAAATATTTGTATTAAGTCCCGTTTTAAAGAAATGCAATATTTGAAAGAAAAATAAACTATAAAATTAAAAGGAGATTGAATAATTATGAGTAAAAATGTAAATGAATTAAGAGAAGAAATGAGAGCAGAATTTGAAAGAAATATGAGCAGTTTAATGGACTAC
>ERZ808026.51-NODE-51-length-20515-cov-3.239798_pt1 | contig 20515 bp, 13 predicted proteins | sample MGYA00380182_ERZ808026 | MGnify/ENA primary metagenome ERZ808026 (study PRJEB31490, sample SAMN06133376) | cow dung metagenome | isolation source: H9 | host: cow | place: China: Chengdu | collected 2015-05 ... | reverse complement strand
TGTGTTCGGAACATATGCAGCATCTGAATACATCCTGAACGTTTGCGGATTCCTCATCCTTGCAGGAATCATTCTGGACAAGATGGGCGTACGATTCACCGGTATCCTCTCAACTTCACTCATGGTAGCGGGTGCTGCAATCAAGTATGTAGGCATCACGGAATGGTTCCAGGCCACAGACTTCTGCCACTGGCTTGACTCATGGTGGGTAGCTCTTCCAGGCAGCGCAAAGCTTGCATCACTCGGATTCATGATCTTCGGTTGCGGATGCGAGATGGCCGGAATCACAGTATCAAAGGCAATCGCTAAGTGGTTCAACGGCAAGGAGATGGCATTGGCGATGGGTCTTGAGATGGCAATTGCACGTCTTGGCGTATTTGCAGTACTCTCTGCATCACCACGCCTTGCCGACAAGTTCGGCAATGTCGAGGCCCCTATACTCTTCTGCGTGATCCTGCTCCTGATCGGCCTCATCAATTTCATCGTGTTCTCAGTAATGGACGCTAAGCTCGACAGACAGATGGGCATCACTGCAGGAGGAGACTCTGAAGAGGAATTCAAAGTGAGCGATCTTGGCAAGATCTTCAGCAGCAAGATGTTCTGGCTCGTGGCACTTCTCTGCGTACTCTATTACTCTGCCATCTTCCCATTCCAGAGATATGCGACAAACTTCCTTGAAGTGACACTCCAGATTCCTGCAGCAGAGGCTGCGGACCTCTTCAGATGGTTCCCTATCCTTGCAATGGTACTCACTCCATTCCTCGGCGCATTCCTTGACAATAAGGGAAAGGGCGCGACAATGCTTATGATCGGAGCCATCATCATGATTATCTGCCACCTCAGCTTTGCATTCCTTCTCCCTGCATTCCCAAGCAAGGGTCTTGCACTCCTTCTGGTTGTAGTACTCGGAGTATCATTCTCCCTCGTACCTGCCGCTCTCTGGCCATCAGTACCAAAGATCATTGACCCTGTGATTCTCGGAAGTGCATATTCACTCATCTTCTGGATCCAGAATGTAGGTCTCTGCTTCGTTCCGCTCATCATCGGAATCGCATTCCAGAAGACTGGCGGATACCTCGTGCCTATGATCATCTTCGCTTCGTTCGGAGTCCTCGCATTCATCATGTCATTCTTCCTCAAGATAGAGGACAGAAAGAAGGGTTACGGACTCGAACTTCCTAACATCCAGAAGTAATGCCTGCCCTGAAGAAGACAATAAGGGAGAACAGATGGATATGCTGGGTAGCTCTTGCCTGCCTGGTAGTGCCGATGTTCGCATCATATTTTTTCGATGATATGTTTTCATCCCTGTCGGAGCTGTTCAAGAACCCCGAGCAGCTCCAGCTGGGTTGGGACATGGCAGACTATGGATTTTATTCAAGCGGCTACTCCTTCCTCTGCATATGGGGAGGACTCATCGTATGCGGCGCTCTTCTTGACAGATTCGGAGTAAGACTTGTCGGTTCCTTATTTGTCGGAATGATGGTGTTTGGAGCCGGATTGGTGACTTTTGCAATCTCGGCAGGATTCGCACCGGAGACATCACTTACGATCGCATACATCGGGTGTATGCTTTTCGGACTCGGAAGCGAGATTGCCGGAGTATCAGTCACCCGCTCCATCGCAAAATGGTTCAAAGGCCGCAACATGGCGCTTGCAATGGGCCTGCAGCTGGCCATCGCACGATTCGGCACAGCTACAGCCATCCTGATCGCTCCAATGATAGTGACTCAGAAGGCTGCTGGAGAGATGTACCTTCTTTCGGACACTAACAGGCCGGCAATGATCGGTCTGGCGGTACTTGGCATCGGAGCCATACTCTGGGCAGTATTTGTGGGTCTTGATGCTGGATTCGACAGACAGACAGGAGAAACCGACAAGGTGGAAACTGCTGAAGAAGACAAGTTCCGGATATCTGACATCTGGAAGGTTCTGACCAATCCGAGATTCCTTATGATCGCTGTTCTGTGCGTTACTTTCTATTGCACAGTGATCAGATTCAAGAAATTCGGAGTATCGATACTCCTGCCTCTGTTTGGCGTGGACCTGGACATAGCTACAGTACTTCTGGCTATGATACCGTTCTTTACCATCCTGTTCACGCCTCTCTTCGGAGCACTTGTAGACAAGGTGGGAAAGGCGACGCTTTGGATGATTGTCGGTTCCGCAATGGTTCTGGTTTCGCATCTGATAATAACATTCGCACCTCAGGGAGAGCCTGTGTACGCGTATATTGCCATAGCACTTTTAGGAATAGGATATTCACTCGTTCCTTCAGCAATGTGGCCTTCTGTACCTAAAATCATCCCTGAAAAGAATCTCGGCACAGCATATTCCCTCATATATTGGGTACAGAACCTCGGAATGTGGGCTGTGCCTATATACGTAGGAAGAATCTTCAAGAAAGAAATCACTGAAGCCGGCAACATCAGCCAAGAGATTACAGCAGCAATACACGCCGAGTATGTATTCATATTCCTGGGTATCGTTGCCATTGCCACAGCAATGATGCTGTACCACTCATCAAGACGTCATCCTGAGCTCCGCCTGGATGAGCCGGCGCAATAACCTTAATCAAACATACAAATGGGTATTTTAGACTGGACAATAGTAGCCCTGTTCCTTGGCACTCTCGTGACCATCGGCTACATGTTCTCAAGAAAGAACAAAAACATAGATGATTATTTTGTAGCAGGAAGAGCAATGCCGGGCTGGCTTGTAGCCTTAGCTGCTACAGGAACATCCATAAGTGCAGGAACATTCGTAGGTTCTCCTGAGCTTGGATTCAATACGAATCTCACATATGTAATGAATCTTATTGCTGCAATCATCGGAGGTTCAATTGTAGCTGCATTCATTCTGCCTAAACTATACAACGCAAAGACAATCACCATCTACGGATTCATCGGAGACAGATTCGGCGAGACATCAAAGCGTGCAAACAGCATCATGTTCCTTATCGGACAGCTTTTCACTTCCGGTTCCCGTCTCTTCATTGCAGCCATAGCCGTATCCGTGATCCTTTTCGGAAGCATACATTTCCAGTTCGTGATGTGGTCAATCATAATTCTGGGCATCATCAGTACAATATATACGATGCTTGGAGGCATCAAGGGACTTCTCTATATCGATGCATTCCAGACACTGCTGATAATCTTCACAGGACTTGTTGCATTCGTGATCATCTATCTGGCCATTGATATGCCATTCTCTGAGATCTGGGCAAGCCTGACAAGCGGAGGTATGGTAAAGGATCCTGGAGTTGCAGCAGGAATGACTGCTGAGGGAACATTCTACGGATGGAGCGAAGGAAGCAAACTGAAGATGTTCGACCCATCCCTCAACCCGAAGCTGCCTTACACAATCCTTGGCGGAGTCATCGGTATCGCATTCTTCCGTGTAGCTCAATACACCACAGACCATGAGTTCGTGCAGCGTCAGCTCACTGCCAAGGACGTGAAGAAAGCCGGTTCATCATTGATATATTCACAGCTCATATGTCTTCCGCTCGTGATAATGTTCATCGGCATCGGCTCCCTTCTTTTTGTCCTTTACAAGACAAATCCGGACTTCGACGCATTGGGACGATCATTCTTTACTGACGCGCGTGACGTATTCCCTCAGTTCATCAAGAATCACATACCTGCAGGAGTCCGTGGTCTGATGATCGTAGGACTTCTTGCTGCCGCACTCTCAAGTTTCAACTCTGCCATAAATGCAATGGCTTCGAGCTTCGTGTCAGACCTCTATCTTCCTATCAAGAAAGACCGTGGACATTCAATCGAAGGTAATGCCGACCAGTTGACATCATCACGCAAGATGGTCATCCTTATGGGAGCCATCCTCACAGGATTCGCAATCGTGACAGCAGTGATGCAGCAGAGCAGCGGTCTTAACCTTGTAGACTTCGCGACTGGAATCATGTGTTTTGCTTATGCGGGTATGATCGGAGTGTTCCTCACTGCAATCTTCACTAAACGAGGCAATACAGCCAGCGTACTTGCAGCTATTATAGTAGGTGCCTTGATCATCATCCCTCTGATGTTCCAGAAACAGTTCTTCGGACAGACTTACATCGCATGGTGCTGGTGGTGTCCTATCGGAGGTATAATCAGTACTCTCATCTGCCTTGCCGGAAAGCCTAAGAAGCAGCAGGCATAGCAGAATGCTTATAAAAGAACGGAGGTGCGGAAAGATATTCGAGATTCTTTCCGCACCTCCGTTCTTTTAAAGGATATTATCGGGACATCTTACGGAGAAAGCACTCGATAGTGTTCTCCATAAGGCAGCAGATGGTCATAGGGCCGACGCCGCCGGGAACCGGGGTGATGACAGACGCCTTCGGTTCAATGGCAGCAAAGTCCACATCACCGCAAAGCTTACCGGTCTCCGGATCTCGGTTCACACCCACATCAATCACTACCGCACCTTCTGAAACCATGTCTGCGGTCACAAACTTAGGACGGCCGATAGCTACAACCAGAATCTCTGCATTGCGGGTGACGGAAGGAAGATCGGCGGTGCGGCTGTGCGCAATCGTCACAGTTGCATTCTCATCGAGAAGAAGTTTAGAAACCGGCAGACCGACTATATTGCTTCGGCCGATGACAACAGCACGCTTACCCTTAATCTCCACACCAGCGGCTTTAAGCATCTTGATGATTCCTTTTGGAGTGCAAGGAAGCACACATTCCTGCTTCTGCCACAGAGAAGCCACATTCAGAGGATGGAAGCCATCCACATCCTTTTCCTTTGCAATAGCTGCTATCACCTTGTCCTCGCTGATATGCTTTGGCAACGGAAGCTGCACAAGGATTCCGTCTACAGAATCGTCCGCATTAAGATCTGCTATGAGGTCCAGCAATTCAGCCTCGGCAATTGTATCCGGCTTACGTATGGTGGTATTCTTTATTCCAACTACCTCAGACGCCTTTGCCTTTCCCGTTACATAGGAAACACTTCCCGGATCCTCTCCGACAAGAATCACCACAAGATGCGGAACACGTCCATATTTTTCAGGAAAGGCAGCTACCTGAGCTGCCATTTCCTCTTTCAATCGAGCTGAAAGCTCCTTTCCTGATATGATCATATTACTTCGACATTGATTCTATAACCTGCTTGTTTGCAGCCGCAATGCGAGGAATATCCATCTTGATGACCTTGCGGTCGTAGGTCATAAGGCCGTTGACCTCACCCTCAACATCAGTAGTCTGAGTATAGACTGCCGCAGCACAACCTGTAGTCACGAAGCCCTTGAGCATTTCAAGATATTCCTCATACTGCTTCATCAACTGCTCGCTGTTCTCCTTCACCTTGCCATATCCCCACTTCCTGTCAATAATCCAGGTATGACCATCCACAGGAAGGCCGATACCACCGTACTCACCGAGAACATTCACGAACTTGCGCTCGAACACATTCATTGCAGGGCAAGGATAATGATGTACATCAAGAATATCACCAAAGCCCTCCGGACCTGCAGAGAAGTCGAAATTACCACCCGATGCAGGATTGATAAGACGCGTAGGATCAAGTTCGCGTGTAAACTTCACTACTGCAGGAGTATCGAACTGTCCCCAAGCCTCATTGAAAGGCACCCATACGACTATACACTGGAAATTCTTGAATGCATTGATGATGTTAGCCCACTCCATATAATAATTATCCTTCCACTCCTGAGGGATGTCGCAATCTGTTCCACCAAAGATGCTGTCATGCGACCATTTATTGGAAATCTGCTCCTGGATTTCTTTGTCGCGAGCCTTCATCACACTTTTGCTATGGTCAGCGATGCACGGCATATCCTGCCATACCATGATGCCATGCAGGTCACAGTAATAATACCAACGCGCAGGTTCAACCTTGATATGCTTTCTGATCATATTGAAGCCCAGTTCCTTGGTCTTTACTACATCAAATTCAAGAGCCTCGTCTGTCGGAGCTGTATAAAGGCCATCCGGCCACCAGCCCTGATCAAGCGGGCCGAAGTGGAAGAGGAGCTCATTATTCAGAGCCATACGGTTATATCTGTTGAGTGACGAATCCTGCTTGATGGAGATCTTTCTCATCGCTGTGTATCCGTCAACAGAATCCACTACCTTGCCTTTTCTTTCTATCCAGACTTTCACGCCATAGAGATACGGAGAATCAGGAGACCATGTCTTGACATCATCAACCCTGATTACAGCCTTACCATCCTCAACCAATGCTTCTGCCAGAACATTCTGAGAAGGAGCCTCTGCAGAATAGCCCTCACCTCCTTCAAGAAGAGCGACCTTCACAACGTCACCATCGGCATATGATGCTTCCACATCAAAAGCAATCTCTCCTTTGTCAATGTCGCTGACAGCATAATAACTGTCGATATGTGCCGGAGTTACAGGCTCCATCCATACTGTCTGCCAGATTCCGGTCACAGGAGTATACCATATGCCTGTGTTGATGATGCACTGCTTTCCACGAGGCTGGAAGCTGTTGTCCGTAGCATCCTGAACCTTTACACGAATAACCTGCCTGCCGGATTTCTTCAATGCTGGAGTCACATCAAAAGAGAACGGATCATAACCGCCCTTATGCTCTCCGAGGAACACATCATTCACAAACACCTCCGCATGCCAGTCTACTGCACCGAAATGAAGAAGGACATTCTTACCTTTCCACTGCTTAGGAACGGTAAATTCTCTTTCATACCAAAGAGCCTCTCCCTTAGATACCCTCTTGCCGACTCCGGACAAAGAAGACTCGATGGCGAACGGCACAAGAATTTCTCCCTGAGCATCAAAAGTCTCAGCAGAAGCCTCTGTGATCGCATAGTCCCACAGACCATTAAGGTTCATCCAATCTGAGCGGACCATCTGAGGACGCGGATACGCCTGAAGCGGTGCAGCAGGATCCACCTGCTCTGCCCATGGAGTACGGATGTTCTCCCCTACCGGTGCCCAATTCTGAGCAATTACCGAGGTCACGATAAGAAGTGACGCTAATAAAGTTGTAAATCTTTTCATATATCAATGGGAATTTATTTCAATTCTGCCTTAAACGGGCTTGCCGGAATTCCGAAATTACTGAACACTGTTGCCTCTGACCAGTTCTTCATGGCATATCTGACTGCCACTGGAGATGAAACCTCGGGGCAACTCACCACAATGACTCTCTTATCCTTGGAATCAACCCTTCCCGTCGCCGGATAATACACGCCGTCACTTCCTGCAAGCTCGAATCCTGCAAGTTCCATATTTATCGGACCCAGGCCCCTTGGGTCCACATCGAAGCGAACCATAGCCTTGCCGTCCTTGACTTCAAATGACTTAAACACAGGAGGGAACACATTAACCTGATCATATCCATAATCCTTTGAAAGGACCATATAAGCAAGTCTGTCTCCAACTGTCTTCTTGTCAGAAGGATGTATGCAGTCGCGTTCTCCTGTATCGAGGGTCGCTGCCATTGCACTCTTTGGAATCAAAGAAAGGGTACGCGCCTGTGCCCACATGATTTCTGCACCTGCACATCCTGTCTTGTCGTCAGGATAGCCATATGGAGCAATCTGAGTAAAATAGAAGCCCATATCTTCCGATCCCCATTCCTCACGAAGCATCTTGACGAATGCCGGCTGGAGACGCATATACTGCTCAGGGTTATGCCTGTTGCTGCATCCCTGATACCAGACGAAGCCCTTTGCTGTGTATGGTGCGACAGGGTGCATCATACCGTTATACAGTGTACATGCTGTCTTGAACGGGTTCTTCTCAGGCATCTTCTTCTCATCTATATGCTTCAAGTTTATTTCACCAGCAAACTCCTTTCTGAGAAGTTCCTCGCTCATCCAGGCCTCTATTCTTGATCCGCCCCAGGACACATTGATGATGCCTACCGGAATATCAAGAACCTCCTGAAGCTTTCTCGCAAACATATATGCGGTGGCACTTGCCTCACTTACGCCTTCCGGAGTATGTTCATACCATGTAGCCTCGCAATCCTCTGCGGGCTCGAGAGCCAGAACACGCTTGACGTTGCACGAACGTATAGGAACAGATGGTTTGGCTGTCATTATCATATCCGTTGCGCCATCCACAGGCTGTCCGTTGTAACCTGTCATCTGCATCTCCATATTGGACTGACCTGAACATATCCAGACCTCTCCGACAAGGACATTCCTGAGAGTAAGTTTCTCACCGTCATTGAATGTAAGTTCATATGGGCCTCCTGCCTTTGGAGTAGCAATTCTCGCAAACCACTTTCCATCAGCATCTGCAGTAACAGTAACCTTAGACTTGGACCACGAACCGACAATCGTAACCTTTGCTCCCGGCTCTGCCTTGCCCCATAGAGCGGCTTCTGTCTCCTGCTGAAGAACCATATTGTCAGCAAAGAGTTCTGGAAGCACAACTTTCGCCTGCAGCATCGAGATGGTGCAGGCGAAAATCATATAAATTGAAAATAATCTTTTCATCACTAGAAAATTGAAAGACGGATCTTGATGTTTTCCGGATAGTTCTGACCATCTGTCACAACGTCACTGCAAGTATAGGTATTGCCGTAAGGGTCTGTAGCCTCGACACTGATTTTGGCTGACGGATCCTTTGCACTCCATCGCCACATGTGGTAGTTGGCAGTCTGATAACTTGAACCTGAAGTGCCTCGCTTACAGTAACCGATATGGTAACCGATTGCCCACCAGTCCTGACTTGTGTTGGATGCAGGATAGTTGATCTTGCCGTTTGAACCGGCGTCCATCGTACTCTTTACCGCAGTAAGCTGTACAGCCTGACCTGCATAGACACCGTTTTCATATACCTTGACCGTCCACTTCTCATCACCATTGAAGACATTTATAAGATAGTCTTCAGGAGCATAAGGAGACTGGAACTTGGCATACTTTCCTCCGGTAAGGAGATTACCCTTGTAGATGCGCATCTGATAATCTCTGGTATTCATGCCCTCATTGACACCGATGAAATATGAATCCTTGATGTCTGTACCACTGAAGTAATGAACGGTATAACCGTTAGGACAGCCGTCTCCCTCGATCTTGCTCCACCACCACTGTCCACATACTGCAGAATGGATCTGCTCAAAGAGTCTGCCACCTTCATAAATGGTACGCTGATAATGGGTGTGACCACTGAAGACAACAGAATTCGTAAACTTCTTCAACAGGCTCTTCACATTGGAAACCTTGTTTCCGCTGCTTGTTGATATAGGAATATGCACGCAAAGTACCACCTTCATATCCTTCGGAGTCATTTCAAGATCCTGCACAAGCCAATTATACTCCTCCTCAGTAAATCCACCGGTGTAATCACCTGCATCCCACTTGGAAGTAGACTTGAAATAGATATCCTTCATGCAGACAAAATGTACCTTGCCCCTGTCGAAAGAGAAGTTGATAGGACCGAACACATCCTCGAAGTTTCTCTGAGAAAGGAGATTGATGGTGCTGCTGGTAGTCTGGGTGCTTACAGTAGCATTAGTCTTATAATACGTATAATCGTGATTACCCATTGCATTGAAGACCGGCATATTGATGCGTCCGATATGACCTCTGATGATCTTCATTGAAGGAGTCGAGTCACGGCTGCCTTCAGAATATGTGATATCACCAAGACATACACCATAACATGGCAAAGTCTGCTTTGCAATTTCAGCATTGATGGCAGGCATACTCTCATTACCGAATCTGTCTGTATCCGGCATAGTCTGAGTGTCTCTCTTCTGATAATGGGTCTGAGGATCGGCGAATGCGAAGAATGCAAATTCGTTCTCTACAGGCTGACGCTTCAGAGTGAAATCATATATATATCTGCTTACCTCATATTTATGATAGAAGTCAGGACAAGTGTCTGCATTCTTTGTAATGACCGCATCAGCAGGCATTGAAATGTAGATATATCTTACATCCAGGCCATTAGCCTTGAATGCATATTTACCCTTGTCATCAGTCTGAACCACTGTAAAGCCGTCGCTGACCTTTACTCCTACAGCAGGCTGACCGTCATCATACATGACCTTACCTTGAGCACTATACTCTCCGAAGATAGGTCCCTGATCAAGGTCAGTAACAGTTCCGTCGCCGAAGTCACCTCCCGGCTCAGTAGTCAGGAGATTTCCTCCCGCGTAATTCAGCTTAATCTCAGTAAGACTCTGTGATGCAAGATCGCAGCCTTTCTCACAGAACTTGACCATCATATAGTTATCCTCACTGTCATAGAGCTTGAGGGTAAAGCCTTTCTCATAAGCAGCAGGAGGAACTGTCATATAAATATCTGTAGGAGCAGATGCACCCAGAACCAGCGGCTGAGCGAATGTTACATCTGTATATCCTTCCAACTTTGACACATTTGTCAAAGTTCCTGTCTTGGACAGACTGAACACGCCGTTGAGCGGAGCTCCAGCCAATGATTCGAGTCGGACTTTCACAAGAGAGGCGTCTCCCTTGACAGAAAACTTGAGTATTGCCATCATGCTGTTCAAGGCAACAGAAGGCTCTGAATCACCATTCAATGAAACTGTACCATAAAGAGGCATTGCATCAGCCGCACACCTTCCGCCGACAGAAGTCTGCACTGCAGGGACGGTGAGGCTGTTAGGGTTGCGTGATTCAGGGAAACGGACTACTGCACCATTGCTCAAGGCCTTACTGAAGTGAAAACTTGCAGTGCGTGATGATGCCGGCACGTTTGCCAACGGAGTAGATGAATTGTTGGTACCGGCAGAAACGACATCTCCATCCTGCCAGAACATATCATAGCCATTGATTTGAGGGAGGCTTGCCTTGAATTCGAACACATCGACAGGCTGTATCACCTCCTCGCCGGAATCCTTACATGATACGGCACAAAGTGCCGCAAGTGCGAGAAAAAATAAAATTCTCTTCATAGTCATTATTGATTTAGCATATTAAAATATCGAAAGTGGAGACTTGATATAGTTTGGATAGTTCTGTCCATCCGTCACGATATCGTCACACATATATACATTGCCATATGGATCCTGAGCCTCAACAGAAATCTTGACATTACTGTCTGTAGCGGTCCATTCCCACATATGATAATTCGCTGTATAGTAGCTTGTGCTGGAAGTTCCTCTCTGGCATACACCAATATGATATCCGATCGACCACCAGTCCTGACTTGAAGCCGTACTCGGTGTGTATGTCTGTCCCGCCTTCACAGAACTGAAAGTATACTTAGATGCCGGCTTCAGACTTGCCTTGCCCGCATATACACCATTCTCATAAACCTTCACAGTCCATTTCTCATCTCCGTTGAACACGTTGATCATATACTTGTTCTCGGCATGAGGGAGCTGGAAATATGCATATTTTCCACCGGTGCGGATATTACCCTTGTAGATACGCATCTGATAATCCCTGGTATTCATTCCTTCATTCACACCAATGAAATACGAATCCTTGATATCGGTTCCATTGAAATAATGCACAGTATATCCGTTAGGACATCCGTCACCTTCAACCTTGCTCCACCACCATGTTCCACACACTGCAGCGTGAATCTGCTCATAGAGTCTTCCGCTGCTGTAGACACCTCTCTGATAGTGTGTATGTCCACTGAAGACCATTGAATTGGTAAACTGATTAAGAAGCGAGCGCACAGCACTCACCTTCGGGCCGCTGCTCATCGAGATTGGGATATGCACACAAAGTACAACCTTCATCTCCTTAGGGGTATTGGCGAGGTCCTGAACGAGCCAATCATACTCCGCATCGGTAAATCCGCCGTCATAATTGCTCCAGCTCCATTTTGTGGTCGACTTGTAATAGATGTCCTTCATGCATACGAAATGGACGTCTCCTCTGTCAAACGAGAAGTTGATAGGCCCGAACACATTCTCAAAGTTTCTCTGAGCTACGAGATTGATGGTAGAACTTGTCTCATTCGTGCTGATTGAAGCATCAGTTCTGAAGAATGTATAGTCGTGGTTGCCCATCACATTGAACATAGGCATCCTTATCTTAGCGATATGACCCCTGATGATCTCCATAGACGGTGTCGAGTCGCGGTTGCCCTCTGAATAAGTTATATCTCCCAGACATACTCCGTAGCAAGGAAGGTTCTGCTTTCCCAGTTCGGCATTTATAGCCGGAACGGTCTCCATATTGAATCTGTCGGTGTCTGCCGAAAGCTGAGTATCCCTCTTAGCATAATGAGTCTGAGGGTCTGCGAGAGCAAAAAAGGCGAACTCGTTCTCCACAGGCTGACGCACGAGGTTAAAGTCATACACGAATTTGCCCGGCTCATAATCCTGATAAAAGTCGGGACATCCATCCGAATTCTTGGTGATTCGAGAATCCGAAGGATGTGAAATATAGATATATCTGACATCCTTGCCAGCAGCTCCGAACTCATAATTGCCATTCTGATCTGTCACAACCACTGTAAATCCGTCACTCACCTTCACTCCTACGGCCGGCTTTCCGTCATTATACTTCACTGTTCCGACAACTCCATAGTCACCGTATTTTGTAGGAGGCAGCGGAGTTATGATTCCGCCACCGAAACCGTCCTCTGGGGTCAGGTCAAGCATGAAGCCTGCATCATAAAGGACATTGAATCCCGTTACAGTCTGAGGCTGCAGCAGTTTTCCATCCTTGAACATCAAGACCCTGACATACTCTCCAGCATCATCATAAAGCTTGAGCACCAAACCCTTGGAGTAATCACACGGGAGAACAGGTACATACAGTTCAGTAATGTTTTCCGGATCCAACTTCATCGGAGTCCCAAAGGCTATATCAACCTTGCTCCTGACAATATTTCCCGGAGTAACTGCTCCTGTCTTGGAGAGAGAGAACGTGCCGCTTACAGGCTCGCCGCCATTGCTTTCCAATTCAGCCCTTACTATGGTAGCATTTCCTTTTAAGGCAAACTTCAGCATTGCCATCACACAATTGAGCTGCAGCTTCGTTGCAGCCCCATCCTTCAATGAAACAGTACCCATAAATGCAAGTGCAGCAGGATCATACTGTCCGCCATCCGACACTTGCTCGGAAGGGACAACAAGAGTAGATGGGTTGGGCACTCCAGGGAAGCGGACAATCGCCCCGTCGGACAGAGCCTTCTTAAAAGTAAACCTTGCTGTCTTTGAGTTGCTTGATACGCTCAACGGAGCGGATAGATTGTTTATGCCGGCCGAAACGACATCGCCGTCTTTCCAATAAAGATCGCCGCCATCAGGAAGCACGACAGTGAGTTCGCGCACATCATTTGCCACAGGAGGAGTTTCCTCAATCGGATCACACGAGGCAAAGGCAGCAGCTAAAAGCGCCAGAAAAATAAATATTCTTTTCATCTATAAAACCTATTTACCGAAATAAGAATTGAGAAGATGTGCCAGACGGTAACCGCCATCACGCATCTGTCTGTTTACAAGATCTGTCGAAAGTTCGACGGTGTCATCCCTCATGACCTCTACGCCCGGCTTATTCCACTCATGGATCTGAGCATTGCGCTTGACCATATCATTGAGCCAGTCAACAACATCACCTTTCACAATCTCCTTGCGCTCCTTCTTTGAAGCGTTGTCAATCTTTTCTGCCACTTCATCTGCAGGGGTCTTTCCCCAGATCAGATAAGGCATCTTATCATACACTGAGTGATATGTATACTCCTTACCGTTAAGCATACATGCCTTCTTGTTCTGGGCTGAAGGCAGAACTGTATGAGTCGGGCAATGAAGATCTCCGACAAAATGGATAAGCATTCTTATTGCAAACTTAACCTTCTCGTCCGAGAGTTCCTTATAACGACCATGGGCCACAGCATTATCGGCAAGATCAAGAGCTCTCACAAGATCACCGGTATTCATCTTTCTGATATAGAATGGATCGTAGCGCATATTCTCATCAAAATAGCATGTATGCCAATTTGTCGTGAACTCAATAGGTTCAGTGCGGCGATATGTATCCATCCATACGGCATCCTCCTTGAGGTCATAAGAGAAATACTTGGCAATATTCTCTTTTGCCTTATCAGTGAGATGACGCTGAGCTACTGCTATGACAATTTCATGACCGTGTCTGCCATAAGCTGATGCAATTCCTGCTGAAATCACAGAAAAGAGAATGACAAATAAAGTTTTTTTCATGATATTTTGATATTTTTTTCGTTAATTCGCTAATCGTGCAAATATATCATTATTTTTGCATATCTGTGATTAGGAATAACAACTATTTATATACATAAAAAGACTACAATTATGAGATTCATCATTGAAGACACCAACGAGCACGCTGGTCAGTGGACTGCGCGTTACATCGTCAACAGAATCCTTGAGCATCAGGCAAAGACCGACAAGCCTTTCGTACTCGGCCTCCCTACAGGTTCAACACCTCTTTCAACCTACAAGGAGCTTATCAACCTCTACAAGGCAGGAAAGGTTTCTTTCAAGAACGTGATCACATTCAACATGGACGAATATGTCGATCTTCCTGAAGAGCACCCTGAAAGTTACCACTCATTCATGTGGAACAATTTCTTCAATCATGTCGACATCAACCCTGATAACGTGAACATCCTCAACGGCAACGCTGCCGATCCGGAAGCAGAGTGCAGAGAGTACGAGGAGAGAATCGTAAAGGCCGGCGGAATCGACCTCTTCCTCGGCGGAGTAGGCGAAAACGGTCACCTCGCATTCAATGAGCCTTACACTTCACTCAACTCACGTACTCACGTGCAGACCCTCACATACGACACACTCGTAGTGAACTCACGCTTCTTCGACAACGACGTGAACAAGGTTCCTAAGAAGGCCATGTCAGTAGGTATCGCCACTGTCCTCGACTCTAAGGAAGTTGTCATCCTCGCGCTCGGTCCAAAGAAGGCAAATGCAGTACAGCACTGTGTAGAGGGCGGATACAACCACGTATGGCCTATCTCTGCTCTCCAGATCCACCCTGCAAGCATCATGGTATGCGACGATCCTGCAGCTGTTGAAATCAAGGTTGCCACATACCGTTACTTCAAGGAAGTAGAGAAAGAAAACCTCATCTAAGACAAACGAACCCTGGAAAATTTTCCAGGGTTCATTTTTATATCAAACCATAAATTTATTGTTATTTTTGTGGGCTTTCAATATTAAAACTGTTTTTCATGGCAAAAGCTATTCATTTCGGGGCTGGCAAGATAGGACGAGGCTTCATTGGAGCTGTTCTCAATGAAGCAGGATACGAGGTCACTTTTGCCGACGTAAATCAGGAAATCATAGATCTCATAAACAAGGAAAAGGGATATGCAGTCCATATCACAGGCCAGAATGTCTACACAAAAGAGATTGTCGGGGTATCTGCAGTCAACTCAGCTTCAGAGGACCTTCTCCACCTGATTGCTGAAGCCGACATCATAACTACTGCCGTAAGCATGAAGGTCATTCCTTTAATAGCGCCTGCGATAGCATCCGGACTGAATCAGAGGTACAGATCATGCAACACATCACCTCTGAACATAATCTGCTGCGAGAACGGCATACGCGCGACATCAACACTCAAAGGGTATGTAATGGAAAGGCTTGACGCAGAGACAATTGAATGGATGAAGGGGATGATAGGATTCGCTGACAGTTCTGTGGACAGAATTGTACCGATGATTTCATTGGAGAACCCTCTTGATGTCGCAACAGAAGAGTTCTACGAATGGAATGTGGACAGAAATCAGCTTGTCGGATCGATCATGCATGTGCCGGGAATGAACCTCACAGACAATCTTGACGCTTGCGTAGAGAAGAAACTGTTCACTTTGAATACAGGACATTGCACGACTGCATTCCTTGGAATGATGAAAGGATATACCTACATCCACGAGGCTATAACAGACCCTGACATCCAGGCAATTGCAAGACGAGTGATGCACCAGAGCGGGGCAGCACTCATAAAGAAGTTCGGAATAGACCCTGACTGCCACAAGGAATATGTCGACATCATAGTCAAGCGTTTCAGCAGCCATCATCTCAAGGACCTTGTCACGAGAGTGGGACACGACCCTGTCAGAAAGCTTGGACCAAACCTGTATTTCGCATACCCCATGAAGATGGCCATGGAATACGGACTACCATACGACAGCATAGCACTTGCAGCAGCTGCCGCACTGCACTGCAACAACCCTGAAGATCCGCAGTCCGTGCAGATAAGAAAGATGGTTGCAGAATCAGGTGCTGCAGCGACATTCGCGGAAATCAGCGGAATCGGAGACGAATCGGCAGTAAATGCCGTTGCAGAAGCATACGGAAAACTATTAATAACACTATAAGACTGATGAAAACCAACAAATCCTTCAATTACTGGCAATGGAGAATGATCATTGGCTCCATGATAGGATATTCCATGTTCTATTTCGTGAGAAAGAACTTCTCATTTGCGATGCCTGCCCTCAGCGAAGAATATGGAAAACCAATACCAGTTTCGGAGTCATTCTTTCACTCGTAGGAATCATCTACGGAGTTTCCAAGCTCATAAACGGAGTGATTGCCGATAGAGCTAACGCAAGATGGCACCTCGTGATCGGACTCAGTGCCTCCGTTGCCATAAACTTCGCATTCGGATGGAGCGACAAGCTCAGCACCTTGATCACCGGCCAGACTGGAGGAGAAGATTTCATCGGAATGATGGTGACAGTGATGGCTGTCCTTCTTATAATCAACAACATCTTCCAAGGTTGCGGATCAGGCCCATGCCAGCGCATCATCGTACACTGGGTCGAACCAAAGAGACTGTCTACAATGACTTCCATCTGGAATACATCACATTCGATTGGAGCAGGCATTGTATCCGTCATCTGCGGCTATATCATCGGAACCTACGGACAATGGCAGCTGTGCTTCTGGATTCCGGCAATCATCGCCGCTGCAGGCGTATTCTTCATGATCGTCACATTACGTGACACCCCTACCTCGGTAGGCCTGCCGGAAATCAAGGAGACCAAGACAGAGCTCGACGACAACGACAGTCCGGAAGCGTTCAAGGCATTCCTGAAGAAGATGGTCTTCAAGAACCCTATCATCTGGACAGTGGCTACCATCAGCTTTTTCGTATATATTGTACGCTTCGCCGTGCTTGACTGGGGCCCGACTTTCCTCATGGAAAGATCTAATCCTCTGTCGCCTGAAATGGCTGGATGGACGATTGCCATATTCGAAATGGCTGGATGCGCAGGAATGATTCTGTCAGGATGGATTTCCGACAAGGTCTTCAAGGGCAAGGCACAGAGAGTATGTCTGATCGAGATGGTTATAGTAGCCGTTCTCCTTGCAATCCTTCATTTCCTGCCGGAGACAGCCAGTCCTATACTACTGCTCATCCTTCTCGCATTGACCGGATTCTTCCTCTATGGCCCTCAGACGCTTGTAGGAGTTGTTGCATTCAAGCAGGCCACTAAAAAAGCATCTGCCACAGCTATCGGCCTCATAGGACTGATGAGCTATGGCAGTGTACTCATTACTGGAGTAGGCTTAGGATGGTACTCAGATCATTTCGGATGGGATACCCTATTCCTGCTCATGGCAGGCGTTTCCGTATTGGGAACCATTCTTTCAGCCTTCCTCTGGAATATCAAGGATGATGCTTACATCCACGAATCGTAAGCTGCAAGAACCTGAGCAGCAAGTTCACTGTCGGCAGAAACGCCGCTGAACTGCTCAAATGCCTTCGCTACACCGACCTCTGCTATTGCCTGCTGGAGCTGTACGCTCTGAGGGTCCTCAGGGTTGTTGTAGTGGAGGGCTGCTCCGATACCACGAACAAGGTTAGGGGTTGAAAAGCCATGCTCGATTGCAGTCATTGTAGGCTTGATGAGACGGTCGTTTGCTGAAAGCTTTCTAAGAGGCTCACGACCTACGCGCGTAACGTCGTCCTGAAGATGCGGATTGCGGAAACGGCCGATGATCTTGTCGATATATGCGAAATGAGCATCATGGTCAAAACCGTACTTTGCAACAAGGCCCTCACCGCTCTCCTGCATTGCAGCCTTCACGATTGTATAGATTTCCTCGTCAGCGATGCTGTCCGCAATTGTCTTGAGACCCTTGAGGTTACCGAGATATGCTGTGATTGCGTGTCCGGTGTTCAAAGTGAAGAGCTTGCGCTCGATATAAGCAATGAGATTGTCAGCAAGGTTCATACCCTCCATCTTAAGCTCGCCTTTAATCGAAGCTCTCTCAACATTCCACTCATAGAATTTCTCCACGACTACGTCGATAGGGTTCTCGCTCTTGATCGGAGGAACGATACGGTCAACCGAACAGTCAGGGAAAGCAACATACTCATCTGCATATGCCTTCTGCTCATCTGAAAGATGGCTGTAGACATGCTCCTTGAGCTGAGAAGAAGCACGAAGACCATTCTCGCATGCAATGACATTAAGATAATCTGTGATGCCCTGAGCCTGACGCTCTGCAATACCGGCTGCAAGCGCGCCAGCAATACGAGGGAGGATACCGAGCCCGACTGCAGTTGTAACAACCTGCGCCTGAGCAATCTCCTTAGCGAGTTCCGGACTGCGTGAATCAACAGCTGAAATGTTGGTGATTACCTGCTCAGTGCACTCTGTGTCCATAATGGCCACTGTGTACTTTCCGTCCTCATTGATCTTGTTTACTACAAGTTCATTTACATCTGCAAATACTACATGGTAGCCTGCCTCTGACAGTACCGCACCGATAAATCCACGTCCGATATTACCGGCACCAAACTGAATCGCTTTTTTCATCTGATATATAATTTTATAAGTCTATTTTACAGAACTCTCCAACCGATATCCCTTCTGTAGAAAAGGTTGTCACACTTGATGGATTCAACTGCAGCCAGAGCCTTGTCATGTGCATCCTGAAGGTTTTCGCCAAAGCCGACAACCATAAGCACGCGTCCTCCTGCAGTATAATACCTTCCGTCCTTGACAGAAGTTCCCATGTGGTACACTCTTGCATTTATATCCTCAGGAATAACGATTTCGTAACCCTTCTCATAGTCGCCAGGATAGCCCTTTGAAGCCATCACAAAGCCCATGGTCACTTCCTCCTTCCACTTGATCTCAGGCATAGGAGTGTTGTCTGCCACTGCAGAGAAGATGTCATAGATATCTGACTCAAGTCTTGGAAGAACGACCTCCGTCTCAGGATCACCGAAACGGCAGTTGAACTCGATGACCTTCACTCCGTCTGGAGTCTTCATAAGACCGCCGTAAAGGACACCTGTGAACGGACATCCCTCTGCCACCATACCGGCAGCTGTCGGCTTCATGACCTTCTCCATAGCATACTCGACATCCTCATCAGAGATGATAGGAACAGGAGAATATGCACCCATACCGCCTGTATTAGGTCCCTTGTCACCCTCATATGCACGCTTATGATCCTGTGAAAGAGTCATCGGATACACCTCGGTTCCGTCCACGAAGCACATGAAAGAAAACTCAGGTCCGGTAAGGAACTCCTCGACAACGACCTTGCCCTTTCCGAATTTATCATCAAGAAGCATATCCTTAAGGGTTTCCTCTGCCTCCTCGAATGTCTCAGGGATAACTACTCCCTTTCCGGCTGCAAGGCCGTCATACTTGAGGACTACAGGGAAAGAACCTTTGCGAACATACTCGACAGCAGCATCATAATCCTCAAAAGTCTCGAATGCTGCAGTAGGGATATCGTATTTAGCCATCAGCTGCTTTGCGAAATCCTTGCTTGCCTCGATGGTTGCAGCAGCCTTGGATGGGCCGAAGATTCTGAGGCCTGCACTCTTGAACACATCCACAACGCCGGCAGCAAGAGATACCTCAGGACCTACCACTGCCAGATCAATTCCGTTTTCAAGTGCAAAGTTCTTCAAGCCTTCAACATCTGTGTCCTTGATGGCAACACACTCAGCCTGAGCTGCTATTCCTGCATTGCCTGGAGCGCAATAAATCTTGCCGACCTGAGGACTACGGCTCAGTGCGTCAACTATGGCGTGCTCACGGCCGCCACTGCCGATAACCAATACTTTCTTCATATGATCCGTTAAATTTTATTCTCTAAATATATTCTAGTGCTTGAAGTGACGCATGCCTGTGCAAAGCATTGTAATGCCGCACTCATTTGCCTTCTTGACTGAATCCTCGTCACGCACGCTGCCGCCTGGCTGAACGATAGCCTTAACACCATACTCTGCCGCAAGGGTAACTGTGTCATCAAATGGGAAGAAACCGTCAGAACCGAGAACCACTGCCTCAGCCTTGATGTCCTTTCCTTCCTCTGCAAGAGCTGCAGTCGCCTGCTCAAGAGCAATCTTTGCAGAACCTACACGGTTCATCTGACCTGCACCTACTCCGAGAGTAGCACCGTCCTTCACTACAACGATTGCGTTAGACTTCACGTGCTTTACAATTCTCCATGCAAAGTCAAGATCAGTAAGCTGAGCCTCTGTCGGCTTTGCCTCTGTCACACACATATCAGCCACAACAGTCTTAGTCTCGATATCCTGCTCCTGAACGAGGATACCGCCGTTCATGCTCACATACTGATTGTGACCACCATC
>ERZ808026.50-NODE-50-length-20546-cov-3.727246_pt1 | contig 20546 bp, 22 predicted proteins | sample MGYA00380182_ERZ808026 | MGnify/ENA primary metagenome ERZ808026 (study PRJEB31490, sample SAMN06133376) | cow dung metagenome | isolation source: H9 | host: cow | place: China: Chengdu | collected 2015-05 ... | reverse complement strand
CCCTCTTTTTGTAATTAAACGATTTTTTTGTAAAATCAATTTTATGTTTAATTTTCAAAAAACTCGAATTTTTGGCTAATTATATAAAATTGCGGTTTTTCGATTCAGGCGATACCCGCAATGATTCTTCATAACAGATTTTAGAAGTTTCTAAATCTCCGATTCTTTTATATAATTCTGCCATTTGCCGCAAAAAGAAAGAATCTTCTTTAGGAGAAAACCCCAGATCCAAAGCCCTTTCATAGCAATCTATAGCTAATTCATCATTAATTGTATCAACAATATTACGCTTTAGTATGCTTAATGTAAATTCCAAAACCTCTGGAAAAAAAAGCCTGAAATAACTGAAGCTGTACTCCATTCGTATTATCTGCTCCAGTAAAATAACAGCATCATAATACTCATTTCTCAATGCCAGTTCTTCTGCAAGAATATAACCATAATCCATGAAATCTTCCCGGGAAAACCACTGCTTTAGATTAAAATCTGCATGTTCCATTGACATCCGCTTAAATTCAGCCACAGCCTCATCTTCTCTTTCATGCATTAAATCAAAAAAAATCAGTTTTGCACGACTTTCTTCATCCATTCGCGCTGAAAGCCACTTATAATAATCAAAAGTTTCCTGATTATTTTTTGTATATGCACTTCTCGTATAAAACGATTCATCAAAAATCGAACGCTGCCTTTGATTTGAAAGAATTTCATAAGCTCTTACAAGATTTTGAAATTTTTCACTATCTTTTGATTTTGTTGCATCTGGATGAAAGAGTTTTGCCTTCTGTCTATACGCTTTTTTTATTTCTGCTGCAGTAGCATCATGTCTTACCCCAAGAATTTCATAGCAATTTATCACAGCAAAACCCTTTACGAAATTTTAAATAAAGCTTCTATTTCTGGTTTATGAATTATAAGTACGGGACAGTGCGCAAAAGTCGCTATTTCACTTCTTGCTGTTGCCGCAAAACTTTTTCTATTTTCAATTGAACCAGAAATCATGTTATTGTTTTCATGACCACCAATAAGAATCATATCTGTATTACTTTCATCCGCAGATTTTATAATTTCAGACCAGACAGAACCTTCTCTAAGCTCAGTTTCAACAACAAGACCTTTAGACTTTGCAAGATTTTCCGCATAATTTAAGTATGTTTTACCATCTTTACGCAATGATTCCAGATAATAGTCCTTTTCTTCATCAACAAAAAAATTAGAAGATGCCAAAAATTTTACCGTAGCGGTATCAACAACATAAACAATCTTTAGATTAAGATTGTATTGCTTTGCCATAATAATACCATACATTACAGCCTGCATAGATGACTGGGAACCATTTACAGCAGCAAGAATATTTTTTAAAAATGGTTTACTCATCTTCTTCCTCCTGTCTTTTGCGTTCATTTTTTTTCTTCAAAGCTTTAAGAACAAATACATTTTCTCGTTCTTTTTCTTCAAGAGCATTTTCAATAAACTGCTTCGTTTCTAAAGTCTGAGGAATTACCATTTTATCAAGAGCATTTACACGTCGCTGAGTCTTCTTCACTTCATCTGCAAGGCGCCAGACAATTGTTCTTATTGAAGCCATTTGAGTAAGCAAAGAAAGCAATTTAAAGAATTTTGCAATTACATCATCTGTATTGGCATAAGTACCAATCATCGAATAAAACAACTTCTGTTCAGGTAATTTTATATCAATAGAAGAAAAACTCATTCCGCCAATGGTTACAGGCTTTTCCTGCATTTCGAATTCATAATGAACATCATGTGCAATTCTTTTAATCTGATCAGCACCATCAGCCATAAGCATTCGTTTAAATGCTGGATACGCATTTTTTACCGATTGGTTAATCTCTTTTTCAAGAAGCTTAACTTTATCTACCATTCTCATTAGTTCTTGAACAAGAATTTCCCGTTTTTGCTCAAGAAGCTCATAACCATTCTGAGAAATGACCAGCTGCTCTTTCATTGCGAGAAGATTTGATTTTGTTGGTGCAATATTTAACTTTGCCATCTTTATTCAGCGGAATCCTTTGGAAGATATTTTTCAATATATTCAGATTTAATGCGGAACAGTTCTTCTTTTGGAAGCACTGCAAGACATTTCCATCCGATTTCTAGAGTCTGCTCAATTGTGCGGTCCTCGTATTCACCTTGAGTAAGAAATTCACCTTCAAATTTGTTTCCAAATTCAAGATATTTGCGATCCAATGAAGAAAGCTCTTCTTCGCCAATGATAGATGCAAGGTTACGAATTGACTTTACTTTTGAGTACGCCGCAAAAAGCTGACTTGAAACGTTAGCATGATCTTCGCGAGTCATCTTATCACCAATACCGTCCTTCATAAGACGAGAAAGAGATGGAAGACCTGCAACAGGAGGATAAATTCCCTTTGAATCCATTTCACGATCAAGAACAATCTGACCTTCTGTAATATAGCCTGTAAGGTCAGGAATTGGATGGGAAATATCATCGTTTGGCATAGTAAGAATAGGAATCTGCGTAATTGAACCTTCACTACCTTTTATCTTTCCCGCTCGTTCATAAAGTTCAGCAAGATCAGAATAAAGATAGCCCGGGTATCCTTTTCGTCCAGGAACTTCACCACGTGTTGTAGAAATTTCACGCAAGGCTTCACAGTAGTTTGTCATATCTGTCATTACAACAAGAACATGCATACCTTTTTCAAATGCCAGATATTCAGCGGCCGTAAGAGCACAGCGTGGTGTCATAATACGTTCAATGGAAGGAGCATCAGCCAAAGACTGGAACATAACAACCTTTGAAAGTACACCAGATTCCTCAAATGTATTTATGAAGAATCGGGCAACGTCATACTTAATACCCATTCCAGCAAAAACCATTACGAACTGCTCATCTGTTCCACGAAGCTTTGCCTGACGAATAATCTGAGCAGCCAGTTTATTATGAGGAAGTCCAGAACCTGAAAAAATAGGAAGTTTTTGACCGCGAACAAGACTGTTCATTCCATCAATTGCCGAAACACCAGTCTGGATAAAATCCCTTGGATAAGAACGGCTGTAGGGATTGATTGGATAACCATTTACATTTACAAAATTAGAAGAAACGATTGCAGGATAACCATCAATAGGTTCCCCAAGACCATTAAAAACTCGACCTAATAGCCCTTCACCAACACGCAATTCAAGAGGTTTATCCAAAAATTCAAAAGTACTTTCCGAAAGATCAATTCCTGTAGTATTTCCAAAAATCTGAATAACAGCAGCTTTTTCGCTCAAATCAATTACACGTCCAAGACGCTTTTCCCCTAAACGGTCACGAACATAAACTGTTTCATTAAAGAAAATATTTTCAGTGCGCTGAACAATAACGATTGGTCCGTCAACGCTTGTTACGCCACGATATTCAACTCCTTTCATACAGCCGCACCGCCTTTATTATAAATAGATTCAAGTTCAGAAAACTGATTGTTAAAATGCTCCTTAATTTCTGATATTTTAGAAAGTTCATTATTTGGAACACTGTATTTTATTCTGACAATTTCATCACAAATTGGAAGAGTCACAAGTTTAGTTAATGGACAGCCATTCTTTATAAGAGTTAATGATTTTTCATAAAAATCCATCATCAGATCAAGAATCATTATCTGTTTTTCAGAACAACAGTACATATCCACATCGTCAAATGCATTCTGCTGAAGGAATCCGTTCTTTATCATTTCAGAAACTTTAAGAACAAGTCTGTCTGTATCTGGCAAAGCATCTGGACCAATAAGGCGTACAATCTGCTGAAGTCTTTCTTCTTTTTTCAAAAGTTCAAGCGCTTCCATTCGGACATTCCACCACATTGGATTATGCTTTTCCCACCATTCACGAACTTCGCCTGCATATTCAGAATAGGAATCAATCCATCCAATTGCAGGATAGTGACGGGCATTAGCAAGCTCTCTGTTCAACGCCCAGAAACAGCGGATAAAACGTTTTGTATGCTGAGTTACTGGTTCAGAAAAGTCACCACCTGGAGGCGAAACTGCACCAATTACAGAAACTGAACCTTCCTGCCCTTCAAGAGAAATAACGCGGCCGGCACGTTCATAAAAAGAAGCAAGACGAGTTGGAAGATATGCAGGGAAACCTTCTTCGGCTGGCATTTCTTCCATACGACCAGAAAGTTCACGCAAAGCTTCTGCCCAACGGCTTGTTGAATCAGCCATGATAGCAACATGAAGCCCCATGTCACGATAATATTCCGCAAGAGTAATTCCGGCATAAAGGGAAACTTCTCGGGCTGCTACCGGCATATTTGATGTATTTGCAATAAGAATTGTTCGTTCCATGATAGAACGACCTGTTCTTGGGTCAATAAGCTCAGGAAATTCAGTAAGAACTTCTGTCATTTCATTACCGCGTTCACCACAGCCAATGTATACAATCAAATCTGCATCGCACCATTTTGCAACAGCGTGCTGAGTCATTGTTTTTCCTGTACCAAACCCACCAGGAATTGCAGCAGTACCGCCCTTACTCAAAGGGAAGAAAACATCAATAACACGCTGACCAGTAATGAGCGGTTCAGAAACTTCAAGTTTATCAGCATAAGGACGAGGCTGACGTACAGGCCAATACTGGCTCAATTTAATTTCTTCATCAAATTCTGTTGTTCCAATTACATCATCAATTGTGTAATCACCAGAACCTTTGAAAGTTTTCAGGATTTTCCCACGGATTGCAGGAGGAACCATGATTTTCTGCGTAATAGATTCAGTTTCTTTTACAGTTCCAAGTGAAATACCTGGTTTTACAGCAGAACCTTCCTTTACTTCAGGTGCAGCTTCAAAATGCCAGTTTTTTTTTACATCAAGAGGTTCTGTGCGTTCTCCTGGCAAAAGAAAAGCTCCAGAATTTTCCGACATAGCTTTAAGGGGGCGCTGAATACCATCGTAAATAGTACCAACAAGACCTGGTCCAAGTCGAAGAGAAAGCGGACGCTGGTGACACACAATTTTTTCACCAATATGCATCCCGGTATCTTCCTCATAAACCTGAATAGTAGCATTACCTTTGTTTTGACGAATAATTTCTCCAATCAACCTTTTTTCGCCAACATCTACTACATCATAAAGACCACATCCATCCAATCCTTCTGCAAAAACAATAGGACCGGAAATGCGGGTAATTTTTCCTTCAATCATTATTTTGAACCTCCAGCAACAGTGTTCAGTCTTTCACCAAACAAAGCACTATAAAGCTCTGCACGATATTTATCCTGTATCTGAGAAATTACTTCCGACAACGTCATTCTAACACGAATAGCTTTATCTTCCGACTCAAGTATAATACCTTTTCTGTCTGTAATTCCCAAGTCATTTTCAATAATCATTTTGTTGAATTCAGTTTCCTTTACAGAAATTAAATCAAACTTCTTTCCAACAGTCTTTTTTACAAGGCTTTCCTGAAAACCATAGTAAAGAGCATTAAGTTTTTTTGATTTTAACACATCTTCTATCTTTACGGACTTTTTTAGAACGAGATCTATTTTTTCTTCATCCGAAAGTTTTGCAAGATATGCATTTATCGCCTTTTCAATTGATGACTGAATAAACGAAACAAGAAAACGCTCCTTTTCCAAAGGCAAAGTAGCACTCAGATCTTTTTCAAAAGCAGCAATTTTTAATGAATATTTATCTTCAAGTTCTTTTTTTGCCTTTTCTATTCTTCCAGAAACTTCTTCAAGAAGGAGAGCACAATCTACATCTGCTTTTGCAAGAATCTTTTCAGCTTTTTTTCGGGCATCTGCCTGAATTTCTTTATCCAGAATCTCTGTAGATCTAAATTCTTCCATAAAAATTTTTCCTTAAATAGATTTCCGTTTATACCTGTACACCAATTGCTTCCCGAATTGCATCTGTAAGAGATTTTTTTCCGGAAACATGTCCGTCAAGACAAGGTATTTCAACAATAAGAGGAAATCTACCTTTTTTTTGCCATTGAAGTTCCTCTTCTTCAATCAGTGCGGCAGCCGCCTCTGTAAGAATCAGAACTCTTGGCAATTCATCAACGGGAGTGGAATTTTCTCCACCCCTTCCAGTTACTCGGTTAAATGAATCAAGCACTTCCTGGCGAGTTTCGGCAGCAAAACCGTCAACACCAACAAGCTTGAATGCAAGTACCATTTCTCTGTCGCCGATTATATTAATCTTCAATTTAAGTTTTTTTCCTTGTTACAGTACAATAATGAGAAGACCTACAAGAAATCCCCAAAGACAAATACCTTCTGCAAGACCTACAAAAGGAAGTGCCTTACCAGAAAGTTCTGCATTTTCACTCATTGCACCCATAGCAGCAACACCAATTTTTCCTACAGCCATACCACCAGCAATACAAGACAAGCCAACGGCAACAGCGGCAGCAACATACTTCATAGAAGAAGTTGAAGCAGGAGCCTGCTGTTCAACAGCAGTTTCGCTTTCTACATTTTCAGCATTCTGAGCAGAAAGTGAAAAGAAACCAGCAACCATAAGAATTGCAGCTAATACAAAAATTTTCTTGTTCATAATATACCTCTTATACCTTGAGCAATTTTATTTATTTCCATAATGAAACTGTAACGGCTTAAACTCTGTACCAGTTTCATTAAAAAATTTGCTAAAAAATTCATAATACTGAAGTCGTATTACCTGAATAGCAACAATCATACCTTCAAGAACAACAACAATGGCATTACCAGCAATCAAAACAGCCAGACCGCCAATCGGGCCACACTTCTCGCTCATCATTTCAATAATGAATCCAAGAACTGCATGAGCAAGAGCGAAAGCACCTACACGCACAAAGCTTAATGAACCAGACAGATAACTGGAAACTACTTCTATAAGCTCTACTGCACCACCTATTACAAACGCACCAAATCCGTTTTCAAGTACTGGCCTGTGACCGTCAAAAATTCTTTCAAAAGGTTCCCCAAAAGCAGCAAAAAACAAAGTTATTCCAATTACAATCCAGTCATACAATACAGGTGCATGATGGAAAACCGCAATTCTTAATGCAAAAACAAGAATGTACCAGTAAAACAAAATACCTGCAATTCCAGTTTTTCCAAAAATTGCACTTCCAGCTTTTTTCTGAAGAAACTTATTGATGACATTAACTATAAGTCCAACAGAATTGATTATTACGCCAAGCCCAATTGTTACCGCAAAAATTCCAAAAATTACAAACACAGAATTAGGATCTGCAGAGGGCATAACTTTTAAAATCGGAGCTCTGGGAGTCCCAAACAATCCAGTCACAAATTCTGCAAAAGGTACCAGAAGCTTTTCTGTTCCAAAAAATTCACCGGTAACAAGTCCCATTATAGAACTTGTTGTACCAATGGCAATAAAAACAGGTGCAAATTTATTCCAGCTGCCAACTTTTACTACATTCAAAGCCATCAGTATACCAGCGATAAGAAATACAAGTCCCTGCCCAAAATCACCGAACATAATTCCAAAAAGAATTGAAAAGAACACAGCAACAAATGGAGTCGGATCAATTGAACCGTACAAAGGTGAACCATAACTGAAAATCATTCGTTCAAACGCAGATACAAACTTGCCATGATTGAGCTTTACAGGAACCTGCTCTTCTCCAGACAAAACAGATGGAACTTCAAGAGGAAGATATTCACGGATTGCAACTCTTCCTTCTGTCAGATCATCCAATTCTTTCATAAAAGAACGGCTATCTGCAGCAGGAATCCACCCAGTCATTCTATACACAAGAGAAGTAGATTCCAGTCTATTTTCAATTTTTCTAACCTGCATACCCATAGAAAACGATCCCAAAAGCTTTAAGATTTCGTCTTTATGAGTTTCAGCAAAGTTTGCCTTTTCTTCATTTAATTTTTCAAGAGCTTTTTCAGACTCATTTTTTTCATTTTCAATATTTTTCAGAAGCTCTTCTGGAATTCCATTAAAATCTTCAGGAATCTCCATGTTCACAAAACCGTATTTTTTCAGCTCTGTATCAAGCATAAAACGGCTCTTTTTTGATGAAACTGCCATAATTCTGGAAGAATCGTCACCAAGAGAAATAATTACAGCATGCTTTCCTACAGAATTCTTCAAACCTTCAAGATTATCTTTTGGAATTCTACCAATTTTAATGGAAATAAAAGAAAGATGTTCCAAATGACTGTAAGGAACCTGTAGATTTGAAAAAGCCTGAGCTTCTTTATAAGAATCAGAAATACGTTTTATATCGTCAATTTTATCAGACACTCTTTTTTCAATATCTGAAACCAGAGAAATCAACTTTGATGCTGCATTTCTGTCTTCATCTGTAGCTCTCTCACAGGAAAGGACACCAGTTTCTCTGTCATCTATCCCAAGAAAATTTCTAACTTTCTGAAGATTATCGAAAAATTCAGCATCAATATTTTCACTCTTTTCTTCGCTTTCATTTGAAGAGGATTTCTTATTTGACTGAAACTGAAACTTTCCTGTCTTTCCAAGATATTCAATTACATTTAAAACATCCTGTTTAAGAACCATAAGTTCAATTAATCGCATTTCTGTAGTTCTAGCCATTAAATACGTTACTCCTCTGCCGAAACCCCGGCAACATACATAGCTTCTTCTTTTCCAACATTAAGTCTTAAACCTTCAGTGGCAGCTCGTATACAATCAAGTTCCTGAAGCTTTAATATATAGAACATTACAAGAGAAGCATACGTCATTGAATTTTCATGAAAAAGTTTTTCAACTCTCTTTGTTTCTCCAAAACGTATTCTCTGTTCAATCCACATTGGATCTACATTCCATACAGAACCATCTTCGTGGGGATTTAAAAGATTTGCAAAACGCCAGTTTTCCCAATCTTCAAAATTATCTATTGATTTTGGAAGAATTTCACAAGCAAATTTACATATTGGATCGTCAGCAGAAGGTTCCTCGCCAACATAAAACAGTCTTTTCAAGATATCCTGCTGGCTCATTTTATAATAAACCTTAAGCCGCAAAGCCCACAACATATTCTGCATTGAAAAAAACTTCTGATAAAAATCAACAAGAATTTTTCTAGATGAATCTGATACTTTATTAACGGATTTCCATAAAAATCGAATTTCTTCCAAGTCCAGTTTGAAATCCAATAAAAAACGTTCATCTTCCGCTGGAATTTTATCATACCATGAAAAACGAGAACCAGCAGTAATTTTTTTTATATCAGGCCATGCATCATAATCAAGACTAGAATATTCGCCAAGTCTGATAACTCTTGGAGCCGTCTGCTCACCAACACTTAATGCTGCAGAAATAACCTTAAGGTTTTCTACATCAAAACGACCTAAAAGTTCTATAAGAAAGTTATCTGGCTTGGAATAATTCTGAAGAAGTTTTGTATACTGCCGCACAAAAAGCTTTACAGCCTCTGTTTCAATTTTATTTGCCAGCAATATCTCAGGAATCTGAGGAACTGGTGATTTAAAAATCAACTCCCATAACTCTGACAGAGATTTAGCATTAAAAAGACGAACAGAATTCTTGCCAATAAAAGTATTTTTCAGCATTCCGCTCATTTTTGCATAGATATAAGCCGATGCACTAGAGTAATCCATAGACACTCCTACTCTTCATTCAATACTTTTTCTAAAAAAGAATTAAACGGATCAACACTTTGTTCTGTCTGTTCTATACTGGATTTAAATTCATCAAACTTTTTTTTGTGATTTTCAGTTAAATGCTGAATTTTATCATTATATTCAGCTTCTAAATTAGACTGGATTTTCTGAAACTGTGTTTTAAACTGGCTGTCAGCATTACAACGAGCCTCAGACAACCTTTTATTAGCTTCTGTCTGAGCTTCCTTTACAAGTAAAGAAGCCTCCGATTCTACCTTAAGAAGATGTGAAATTACATTAATTTCTGCTTCTGCCATAAAAACTCCCATAAAAAGTCAAGAAGATTGTTTCAACAATCGATTGGCTTTTTACGCTGTTCCGTAATGTAATGAGGAACAGCAGTCCAATAATAAGTTTGCAACGCAAACTTTAGGTAAGATAAAGCCGCGCTATTTTAGCGGTTTTATCTTACACCTCCTTTTAATTTCAGTAGGAAGTTTCGTATTCTCGGATTAAATTAAAAACGTCTAGTGCAGATTTTGCACCAAGCAATGCTTTATAAAAACCAGGAATATTAAGGACTCTTGCACAATCTGCAAGAATACGCAGATGTTTTTCTGCATTTCCTTTTTCAAAAAGCATCATAAAAACTACATGAATCAATGATTCATTAAAGTCTTTTGAACTGACGCCATCAATATCATAATCAACACCAGAACCGCTGATACCTATAGCAATTACTGGCGCTGAAACAGAGCTGCATTCTGCATGAGTAACAACAACACCTTTCATTACACAAGTATTCATCTGTTCCTCACGAGAAACAAGAGACGAAATAACTTCATCTCTATCAAGCCCAGGTGTAGAACGTACCAAAACTTCTGTCATTTCCGCAAACAAACAGTCCTTCTCTGCACTTTCCAGATTAACTATTATATTTTCAGTTTTTATATAATCACAGAACATTTTGATACAAGCCTATTTTATTTATTTTCTGGAACTTCTACAGATTCATACCATGGAGTCTGTTCAGCAGTAGCTTCTGTTGATTCAGCTGCTGTATTTTCAACATTAGTTGTTTCTGTAAGTTCAGCATCCATCTTTGGTTTCTTATTTAGAAGAGCAAGAACAATAGTAATCACAAAAAACAATGCTACAAGAACTGTTGTTGTCTTTGTCAAAACACTTGCCGAGTGTGATCCAAATGCTGCTGTTCCACGACCGCCTAAAAGTCCACCCATTCCACTCTGTCCGTCATCCTGAACAAGAACAAGAAGAACAAGTAATACACAAACGATTACAAACGCAACAAGAAGGATAATACCAATAGCACTCATTTAAAACTCCAAAAACCGGATATTCCGGAATAATTCAATTAATATTAGTTTTACTATAATAAACTAATATCTGTTAGTAGTCAATGAACAAAAATATATATAAAAAAATGGATGCATACAGCATAAAAAAAATGCAGATGCACGCAGATAAACGCTGAGCACTTTTTGTATCTGCGTTTATCTGCGGTTTCATCTTAAACACAAAATCTTCTTACTATTTAGTGTTTTTTTTGGTTTATATCTTACTTATTTTCCAAAGCATCAATATAAGAAAGGTTCAAACGGCCCATCTTGTCAACTTCAAGAAGCTTAACAGGAATCTGCTGACCTTCTTTAAGAACATCGCTTACTTTTTCTACGCGCTGCTTAGAGAGTTTAGAAATGTGACAGAGACCTTCTTTTCCAGGAAGAATTTCTACAAAGGCACCAAAATCCATGATACGCTTTACAGTTCCCTGGTAGATTGTTCCTACTTCTGGATCTTCTGTAATGCCCTTAACAGCTTTTTTAGCTGCTTCAGCGTTCAATCCGTTCTTAGCGTAGATTGTTACTGTTCCGTCATCATCAGTATTGATTGTTACATCATACTGTGAACAAAGAGCCTTAACGTTCTTTCCGCCAGGTCCTATCAAAGCACCAATCTTGTCTACAGGAATCTTCATAGTCATGATCTGTGGAGCATTCTTTGCAAGTGGAGCTGGCTTATCGATACATTCTTTCATCTTAGAAAGGATGTGCATACGGCCGGCACGAGCCTGTTCCATAGCTTTCTTCATGATTTCTGTAGTTACACCGGCAATCTTAATATCCATCTGGAAACCAGTGATACCATCTTCTGTACCGGCAACTTTAAAGTCCATATCACCAAGGTGATCTTCTTCACCAAGGATATCAGAAAGAATTGCATATTTTCCGTAAGGATTGTCTCCTTCTGGTTCTGTAATAAGACCCATGGCAATACCTGCAACCATTTTCTTCATTGGAACACCAGCGGCCAGCATAGCAAGACAGCCACCACAAGTAGAAGCCTGTGAAGATGAACCGTTAGATTCCATGATTTCTGATACTACACGAATTGTGTAAGGAAATTCCTCGCGGCTTGGAACCATAGCTGCCAGTGAGCGGCGGGCAAGGTTTCCGTGACCAATTTCACGGCGACCAGTTGTAAGCTTACCTGTTTCACCAACTGAATATGGCGGGAAGTTATAGTGAAGGATGAAATGTTCTGAGCGGTCTCCATCAATATCGTCATAAGTCTGTTCATCCATTGCTGTACCAAGTGTACAAACTGCAAGGGACTGTGTTTCACCACGAGTGAACAAAGCAGATCCATGAGGAGTTGGAAGAACGCCAACTTCACAAGTGATTGGGCGAATTTCTGTAACCTTACGTCCGTCTACACGTACGCCATCTTCAAGAATTGATTTACGCAAAAGTTTGTACTGAATGTCATCCATCAATGCAGCAAAAAGTTTTGCCTGCATTGGATCTTCAAGCTGGTCAGCGTATTTTGCAGCAACTTCTTTAATTGCCTTAGAAATAGCAATACCACGATTGATTTTGCTGTCCTTAAAACAAGCATCCTTCAAAAGTGGAGTTGCGTCAGCTTCAATAGCTTCTGCATTTGCCAATGTTACATCAAGCGGGTTAAGTGGAAGCTTTTCCTTACCGCATTTTGCAACAAGTTCTTCCTGGAGTTTACACATATCAGAAATAAAAGCCTGAGCCTTTTCCAAAGCGCCAAGCATCAATTCTTCAGAAACTTCGTTTGCACCACCTTCTACCATTGTAAAGCCGTCTTTTGTTCCGGCAACAACGATTTCAAGGTCACCCTTTTCAATCTGTTCAAATGTTGGGTTAACAATGTATTCACCATTCAAATAACCAATACGACAGGCAGCTACTGGACCGTGGAATGGAATATCTGAAATTGAAGTAGCAGCGGAAGCTGCGATTACTGCAAGAATATCCTGAGTATGAACACCATCACAAGAAACACATGTTGGAACAATCTGAAGCTCATGTCCAAAAGATGGTTCAAAAAGAGGGCGCATTGGACGGTCAATAAGACGGCTTACCAGAATTTCCTTATCCTTTGGACGACCTTCGCGCTTTACAAAACCGCCAGGGATTTTACCAGCGGCATAGAATTTTTCGTTGTATTCAACTGTTACAGGTACAAAGTCCTGACCTTCTGTTACATTTGATGATGCACAGATTGTAGCAATAACGGCAGCGCCTCCCCACTGAGCGTAAACACATCCGTTAGCCTGTTTACCGATTTTTCCTGTTTCAAGGATGAGATCGGCATCTCCGAGTTTGTAAGTTACTCTTGTTACTGACATTTTTTCCTTTCCTTATGTCGATTCTTTCTTTTACATCGCTATTATTTTTAACTACAGACAGACACAGATTTACACAGATAAAATCAACAGAAGGGGGAAAGCCTTCCCCTCGGCCGCACTTTGTTGCGGCCTACCCCTTCCAGCGGGAGTCCCCGCAACGCCCCTTAAGAACATTCCATCCATGTACATCTGTGTCAACCTGCGGTCAACAAAAATACTTCGCGATGCACTACATAATTTCCAAAGTGATTAGCCGTAGTGTACAAAATCATCTTTTTAAGTTTATTCCATATAAATTAAATAATCAATGGAAGAAAATCCCGTTAAGCAAAAAAAATCCCGCCAGAACAAATCCAGCGGGATTTTGAACAGAAAACGAACTATTTGCGGAGTCCGAGTTCTTTAATGAATGCACGGTAACCTTCAAGGTCTGTGCGTTCAAAGTAGCGCAACATCTTGCGGCGCTGACCAACTACTTTCAAAAGAGCACGTTTAGCACCAGCATCTTTTGGGAATGCTTTTGTGTGAGCTGTAAGCTGCTTTGTTCTTTCTGTAAGAAGAGCGATCTGTACCTTTACAGAACCTGTGTCACCTTCTTTTGCACCGTATTTAGATACGAGTGATGAAGTTGTTTCTTTTGTAAGTGCCATTGTTGGAACCCCTTAATAAATATATTACATCTGAATCAGCGGAAGCATTGCAGGTCGGTCTCCGGGTTGAGGGATACCAATCACAAGTATTTCCGTACAACAGATTATCATATTTTATACAGACGCAAAGAAATTTGCAAGCAGGATAAACATCAATAAACAGAACCTTTTTTTCACCGCAAGCGAACTCCATTTTTTTATCTGCGTGTATTTTTTAAAAACAGATTTTTTCGATTATTCTGAGCTCTGAAAAATCCGCATCACTGATTTCCAGAAAATTCTGTTCTGCTCTTAAAACTGCATTAACTTTTCCGTTCAACAAAACCTTGTATTCACCAGAAAAAGGCGCCACCTGCTTAAGAAGTTTGCGGTCTATTTTCACCAGTTTTGAATCCTGCGAAACCTCAGTTTTAACATACAATTCAAAACTGCGCTCTAAAAGTTCATTCACAACAGAAAACTCTCCGTTCTGAACAAGCTTTCTTATAGAAGAAGAACTTATTCTTTGACCGTCAGTCTGCACCAGCTTTAAAAAAGCTGCTTCAAAACCATTTTTGAATGCAAAATCAGTGATTTCCTGGATTCCAAAAAGTCCCTTGTATCCACATCTGAAATCCTGACCTTCTGCAATATATCTTAAATTTATTTTTTTATAAAGAATTTCAAAAAAATCTCTTCCGCTTATATGGCTGAACGATTCATTAAAATCAATAACAACTACAAAATCAAAACCCTTATTTTCATACTGAAAAAGCCGCTGCTGCAACGTGGCAATATCTCCTGCATAATTAACAGGATGCTTTAATCCGGGAAGAGCCTGTTTAAAAGTAATTATTCCAGAGATAAGATTTTTTTCTGTCGCAGCGTTAAGCACTGAAACAAAAAGAGACTCATGCCCCTTGTGAGGTCCGTCAAACGAACCGATTGTCAGAGCTGAGCCTTTTTCAAAAAAATCTGACTTTACATTCTGAATGTCGTTCCAGTCAAAAACCTTCACGATTTATTTTTCCCAAAGCACAGCAGGATAATAACCTTCCGTAATTTTCTTTGCGATTTCTGCTTTTACAACTTCCCTGTCTTCAGGATAAGTCATTCCGAACCAACTTTCTTCAGAGGTGTAGACTTTCATAGTTCCCTTACCTTCGTGAATTATATCGCTGGCAACAACAGGAAGCAAAGCCTCTGTCTTTTCTGCCGTAACATTATTTTTAATGAAATTTTCCCAGTAAATATTAAACTGTTCAAAAGCCTTTGGTCCAAAGCCGAAAAGATTCATACTAACAGTTTCTTTTCCTGTCAACTGAACTTTTTTATCGCCCATATCAGAAATAACTTTATCGCCTTCAAAGTAAATCTTAAGGTTTTCTACAATTGATTCCAGCTGACCGTTATTTACAGTACAAACACCACGGCTCACAGATCCGTTGCGGCTCATAGTCTTTTCAAGAACATATCCAACCATTGCATGTTCTGTAGAATCATTAGAAATTCCAGAAAGATGCTTTCCAAGAGTTTCAAACGCACTACGACCGTAATAATCATCCGAATTAATTACTGCAAACGGTTCATGAATTGCCTTTTCTGCACACAAAATCGCGTGAGCTGTTCCCCAGGGTTTTGTTCGTGCAGAAGAAAGCTTAATCTGCTCTTCTGTCAAAAGACTTTCATGACTCTGAAAAACATATTCTGCATCAAAATTACGAGCCACCCGGTCAAACAGCCTTTCTCTAAAATCTTTTTCTATATCTTTACGAATGATATAAACAACTTTGCCAAATCCAGCTTTCTTTGCATCATAAGCTGCAAAATCAAGAAGACATTCTCCATTTTTTCCTACAGCATCAATCTGCTTTACACCACCATAACGGCTTCCCATACCTGCTGCTAAAACTAAAAGCGTTGGTTTCATATAACCCCTCATTTTTTTTCGATTCTGTATTATTCCATAATTACAGTTTCTAATGCAAGATGCATCATATCTTTGAAAGTCAACTGTCGTTCTTCAGGTGTTGTAGAATCTCCTGTAAGCAGATGATTACTTACTGTAAAAATGGCTAGGGCTTTTCTTTTGAATTCTGCAGCCAGCGTAAACAACTCTGCAGATTCCATTTCAAGACCCAATACTCCATATTGTTTCCATAAATCTAAATCTTCTTTTTTTCCGTAAAAACGATCCTGAGAAACAACAGGTCCAACAAAGGCTCTTATATTAAGTTCTTTTGATTTATTATAAGCATTATAAAGAAGCTGAAAATCTGCCGATGGCGCATAATGCAAACCGCCAAAACGCTGATTAAGAAGATACGAGTCTGAGCAGGCAACATTCGCAATTATTGTATCACGAACCTTAACCTCTGATTGAATCGCTCCAATTGTACCGATTCTGATTGCTTTCTGAACGTTATAGAAATCAAAAAGCTCATGAACGTATATGGAAAGAGATGGCTGCCCCATACCAGTCCCCTGAACAGAAACAGGCACTCCTTTGTACTTACCAGTAAAACCAAGCATTCCACGAACATCATTATAGCAAACTGCATCTTCAAGAAAATTCTCTGCGATAAACTTTGCCCTCAAAGGATCACCTGGCAATAATATTCTTTCGGCAACAGCGCCTTTTGGCGCATTAATATGTTCACTCATAGGTCAGATTATAGCATAAAATTTAAATTTAGCAAAAAAAACTGTTATCAATAATTTTATTGGTAACAGTTAGTAACTAATCATTCTGTAATAAAAACCATAAACCAGAAACTTTGTATAAACAAATATCAGCACATAACATCTGAAAAACTAAACTAAAAATTCCAGCTGATTCCAGATATGCCCGTCACATAAAAACAATTCCAAAAAGTGCACCGCAAATTACAACAAAGAACGGATGCCATTTAAAGCGATGCCGCAACCAGAAAAACAGGCAGTAACCGGAAATATTCATCCAGTTAAAGAATTCTTTCCAGCCTGCAGTTGTATAAAGAACTCTTAAATCCTGAGGTACATAAATAAGAACATTCATCAGCATCTGTACACAAATCACAAGAACCATGCCGGAACCTGCAGGTCTTAAATACGAAAAAATATTCTGCACACATTTATTTTCGCGGAATTTTATTATTATACGGGCAATTATAAGAATAGTAATAATTGATGGAAGAACCTCGCCAATTGAAGTAATTATGGCGCCAGGGATTCCATAAAATTCATATCCAAGATAGGTTGCCATATTAATACCAACGGGACCTGGAGTACTTTCGGAAATGGCAATCATGTTATAGAACTGATCAACAGAAATCAAACCTTTTTCTACAATTGTCTGCTGCATCAGAGTAATTGCAACAAGTCCGCCTCCAACAGTAAAAAGACCTATATAAAAGAAAGTGCAGAAAAGCCATAAAAGACTTACATCATTTGTCATCTTCAGCCTCCGCTTCTACAGTTTTTTTCATCTTATTTTTTACAAAATATGTAATTGTACCTAAAAAAGCTGCTCCCAATACAATTAAGTACGAAGGTACTTTAACATAATAAATCAGCAGAAACGAAGCTAAAAGCACAAGAAGAGTTACAAAATTCTTTACACCTTTTTTTATAAAATTAAGAGTTGCATCTGTAATCAAAGCACAAACTGCAACATTTATTCCGCTCATAGCTTTCTGAACGTTTGGATATTGATCAATTGACTGAATCACGCCTGCCAGGGCAGTAATGATAATAAGTGACGGAGAAATAATCCCCAGTGTTGCAACAATTCCCCCAGTAACCCCAGCTTTTTTATAACCAACAAAGGTTGCCACATTTACGGCGATAATACCTGGTGTTGACTGACCGACAGCATAATAATCCAGCAATTCTTCTTCTGTAATCCAGCGTTTTTTTTCTATAAGTTCACTTTGCATCATAGGAAGCATAACATATCCGCCACCTATAGTAAGAAATCCTATTTTTACAAAGGAAATCAGCAATTCTAAAAAAATATTCATAGCCACATATTAGACAAAAAAAACAAAGATGTTAAGAATGTTTAAAAAAATCATAACAGCAAACTGGCAATAACATCAAAGCAGAAGGGGCTGTCCCAAAAGTAATGAGTGTAGCGCTCATTACTTATTGGACAACCCCTCAGACAAGTTCAGTCACAGCATTACAAACTTTTTAGACAGCTACGATTCTTAACCTTTTACAGCGCCGGCGGCAATACCTTTTATTATGTATTTCTGCAAAGCCAAGTAAAAAGCTATAATTGGAATGGAAGAAATTGTCAGAGAAGCGCACATTGGACCATAATCTTTCATGAACTGACCGTTAAAACGCATCTGTGCAAGCTGAATTGTTCCCTGTTTTGCAACAATCAAAGGCAAAAGAAAATCATTCCATATCCACAATGCATCAATTACAGCTACAGTAGCAATAATCGTTTTTATTAATGGCAAAACAATTCTGAAAAAGATGTAAAATTTTTCTGCGCCGTCAATTGCCGCTGATTCTTCCAGTTCCTTTGGAACAGATTTTATAAATCCATGAAACATAAAGATTGCAGTTGGGCATCCCAACCCCCAGTACATAGGAATAAGACCAGGAACGCTCATAAGATGCAAATCCGCTGCAAGAACTCCAATTGGAACCATAATGATCTGAAACGGAATTACAAGACTAAATGCAAAAAAAGCATATAGAACAGAAGCGATTTTCCACTCAGAACGAACAAGTCCATAAGCGCACATTGCAGACGTAATAATAATACCACCTGTACCTAAAACCGTTACCATAAGAGTATTCAGAAATACACGAGGAAACTGCATTTCTTTCCATGCCTGCACATAGTTCCCTAAAAACATTTTTACCGGAAGCCCAGTTGGTTTTATGATGATATCTGCATTTGGTCTGAATGAGTTTACAACAACAAAGAATAACGGATAAATAAAGAAAACAGCAAACACAACTAAAGAAACGCCTAAAACAACTTTTTTTGAGCTTTCATTACTTTTATTTGAAAAATTCATTATGCTTCAATCTCCTTTCTTTTCATTACATAAAGCTGAACACCTGTTATACAAACAATAGCAAAGAACAAAACCATTGCCTTTGCAGTAGCCATACCAGCCTCCTTCAGCGAGAAAGCATCAAAATAAATATCCATAACAAAAGGTACAGTTCCTGTAGCATAACCAGTCTGACCAATCATTGCATAAATCAAGTCAAAACTCTTTAATGCATTTGCAATTGTAAGGAACAAAGAAATTGTTAAAGACGGAATCATTAACGGAAGTGTAATATATCTGAATCTCTGCCAGCCAGTTGCACCATCAATTTTTGCGGCCTCTATTACATCAGTAGAAATATTCTGAAGTCCAGCAAGATAAACAATCATGTAATATCCACAACCCTGCCACACAGCTACAAGAACAAGAAGCCACGGAGTTTTATTTGGGTCTGAAAGCCATTTTTCAACATCAGTTACTGCTGGTAATAACTGAACAAAAAGCATAGACCATATAAGTGCTACAATAATCATTGAAAGAACGTTTGGTAAGAAAAAAACAGTTCTTAATATTTTCTGAGCATGAATTCCAGAATCAAGAGCCAGAGCAAGACCAAAGGCAAGAACATTTATACCAATGACTGAAAAAATTGCAAAAAAGATTGTAAAACCAACAACACCCATGTTTCTGCTTTTTACAACCCATACATCTGCCAGATTTTCTTTTACGTGACAGATTTTTACAAATTCATCAGAAACCTTATAAACGATATTCTTTGATTCTTCTGAAATTTTATTAATCTTTATAAAGCGTTCAATAACCAGTTCTCTTAAAGTTTCATCAAAACTTAACGTTACATCCTTCAATTCCCGGATAAAGGAATCTACAGCTGGTTCTGATACCCCAGCTTCTAAATCCATTAAATCCCATAGCTCATTGAAGAGAATAAATTCATCAAATTCTGGTTTTAAAACATATCTGCCTTTATTTGAATTATATTCGTATGCCCCCTGAATAAGAGAAATATCAATTTTTCTCTTTGAAGCATTTTTTACAATTTCTTTTTTATAAGTCTTTTCCGGGAAGAAACCAGGAAGACTCGATGTTTTCGTAAACTTTTTAATTATATTTGTATGCGGATAAAAATCCTTATCAATTTTTCCTGTGAAAATTTTTTTGTAATTCTGGAGACCAACAAATTTATTTTTTTCCGGCTGATATCCAGTCTTACCAACGATACGTTCAAGTTTTCTACGTGTTTTTCCACCAACACTCAATCTCTTATAAGAATCATCTGCAGAATCATATTTGTATATTTCCTGCAAAAAAAGACGATCCTTTTGATTTATCTTTTCATTGAAAAGAATCTTAGATTCAAAATCTTTTTTATTCAGAATAATCGGAGTTTTAGGAGTAAGCCCATCCCAGTTGGTCATGGAAATTCCTATACCTCTAAAAAATGGTGTTATAAAAAAGATTATATATAATAATAAACAAGGCAAAATAAAAGAAGTAAAATAAAAAACCTTTTTAGAGCTTGCTTCAACCATTCATAAACCTCTTCTGCGTGAAAAAAATAGGGGCTGTCCAATAAGTTTGCATTACGGTGGTTGAGTTTATCGAAACCACCACATTTAGTGTAGCAGTCATTTCGA
>ERZ808026.49-NODE-49-length-20594-cov-7.483696_pt1 | contig 20594 bp, 17 predicted proteins | sample MGYA00380182_ERZ808026 | MGnify/ENA primary metagenome ERZ808026 (study PRJEB31490, sample SAMN06133376) | cow dung metagenome | isolation source: H9 | host: cow | place: China: Chengdu | collected 2015-05 ... | reverse complement strand
AGTCAAAAATTGAAATCCCCGTAACAAGCAAAAAAGGCAAAGACGCTTAATGCGGTGAAGCATTAAGACGCCTTTGCCTTTGTTTTTATTTAGTTTTCGTTGTCAAAATAAAAATACGGACAACTCGCCCCGATAAAACCGACCGTAAATCTACGCCCGATGATGATCGGAAGACGCCATTGCCCTCACGGAATTATTATACACCTTTTTTTCTTATTTGTCAATATAATTTAATAAAAAAACGAGCCGCGTTCTCAAAAAACGCAGCTCTGATTTTTCGTTTATACACCGCTGGCTCCGTAGTTGGAGAGCACTCGGGCAGAGGGATCCTTTACGTCGCAGCCCTTCCACGCCTTGTTGGGCATCCAGAAAGCGACGATCATTTCAGATTGTTCGGGATAATACTTTTCAAATATCTCACGATACAAAAGCGATTCCTTGGTAAACGGCGTTGCGTGTCTGTACTTTTTGCATCTTTCCTCAAATTCCGCGTCAGTGTATTTACTCTCGGCATATTCCTTTAAGTAGTCAACCATTGAGTGTCCTACCGCATCCGAGAATGCTGCCTTCTCTCGCCACAAAATCGAATCGGGTAGATAATCACCATCCTCAAAGGCGTGGCGTAAGAGATATTTTCCTTTTCCGTACTTGTTCAGTTTTAATTCTGGGTCAATGCTCATAACGTACCTAACAAAATCCAAGTCGCCGAACGGCACTCTTGCTTCAAGAGAGTTTACCGAAATGCAACGGTCGGCACGAAGCACATCGTACATATGAAGCTCACGGATCCTCTTCTCCGACTCCTTTTGAAATTCGGCGGCACTTGGTGCAAAATCCGTGTATTTATAACCAAACAGCTCGTCGGAAATCTCCCCCGTGAGAAGAACTCGAATATCGGTCTGCTCGTGGATCGCCTTGCAGATGAGATACATTCCCATACTGGCTCTGATCGTCGTTATATCAAAGGTACCAAGCATTGCAATGACCGTTTCAAGCGAGGAAAGCACATCATCCGGCGTCATATAGATCTCCGTATGATCGCTTCCAATGTAATCGGCAACCTGCTTTGCATATTTGAGGTCGATAGCATCCTCGCTCATACCGATAGCAAAGGTCTTGATCGGCACGTCACTCTTTTTCTGCGCAATCGCGCACACCAACGAAGAGTCCAAGCCGCCCGAAAGGAGAAATCCAACCTTAGCGTCGGCAACGAGTCTTTTTTCAACACCTGCCACCAGCTTGTCGTGGATCTGATGGCATACGCCCTCAAGGTCATCCTGACAGACCTTATCCACCTTTGCAATATCGGTATAGCACTCGAAACGACCGTCTTTATAGTAGTGTCCGGGAGGAAACGGCAAGATCTTTTTCGTAAGACCGACAAGGTTTTTCGCTTCACTGGCAAAAAGGATTACGCCTTCACCGTCATACCCGTAATAAAGCGGTCTGATACCGATGGGATCCCGTGCCGCGATATACTCACCCTTATCACCGTCATAAATGATGAGAGCGTATTCCGCATCAAGCATAGCAAACATTGCCGTGCCGTATTCACGGTACATCGGGAGCAGTATCTCACAATCGCTGTCGCTTACAAAGGTATATCCCTTCTTTTTTAGTGCTTCCCTTTGTCTTTCAAAGCCGTAGATTTCACCGTTACACACAACGTAGCTGCCGGAAAGTTCAAAGGGCTGCATTCCTGACGGAGTAAGACCCATAATTGCCAGCCTGTGAAATCCAAGAAGACCATTTCCCGTATCAATGATTTTCGTATCATCCGGTCCGCGCGAGACCGTTTTATCAAACGCTTCGGAAAACGACGCAAAGGTGGCGCCGCTTCCGCAATAACCCATAATGGAACACATTGTTTTTACCTCATATATGTAGTAAATTCAGCATCCTATAGGGCAAGTGCTGTACTCGCGGTGCCACCTATATTTGTTCTTCATTTATGCCTCAATCAAGGCTGTGTCGATTGACGCACGACCAAACGGCGCACCTACTAAAGCCGAGGCTTTTTCAGCTTGCAGCTCGAAAAGTGTTCTTCATACGGGCTCGCCACACGGCTTCCACCACCCCGTGCTCTCTATAGACGAGTATCCGTATTACTTTTCTTTTCTCAATCGCTTTTGTTCTTTTAGGAGTTAATCCCAAGTGGTTGTATTCCGAGCATATTCGCTCGTATTCTTATCCTCACGGGAAAGGAACGCTTTCTCGTACAGAGGATCGGGCTTTACTTCTTTCAACTGCATCTCGGGAGTCTGCTCCTTAAAATCAATTTGGGGAGCAAAATCATTTTGTTTCTTTTTTGGCATAATAGTAAGCTCCTTTTTCTTTGAATTATTCCTTGACAAATTTGCGTATTAAAGGATAAATGTCCTTCTCACAGTCACAATAGATCGCATTCCAATCTATATTTTGAGACATTCGATGTCTGTGCTGTATGTGTCCACCGAGCAGTAACACGCATAGCATTGACTTTGCGGATAGCTCCCACGGACTTCCGTGTTCATCTTTACCGCTGAGTCTTACATCAACATCTACTCCCTGTACGATTCTTGTAAATTCCTGCACATCCTGAGCTGTTGTTAATTCAATTTTGTATTTCATATTTCTCCTTTACTCAACATCCTGCAAGGCATCGTAGCCCTCTTCACCGGTACGAACCTTTACGACGTTTTCAACGTCATAAACGAAGATCTTACCATCCCCAATGTGTCCGGTGTAAAGAACCTTCTTTGCCGTTTCGATGACCTGACGTACAGGTATCTTGCTGACAACGATATCTATCTGCACCTTGGGCAACAGATTTGCTTCAACCTGAACACCGCGGTAATATTCCGGCTTGCCCTTCTGCGCGCCGCATCCGAGCACGTGAGAAACGGTCATGCCCGTAATACCAATATCCATCATAGCGTTCTTGAGAGTCTCAAGTCTCGCTTCCTTACAAATGATCTCGACCTTTGTGAACTTCGGCGTACCATCTTCAAAAGCAGGAACCTTCTTTACGGGAACCGCCTCTGCCATCGGCACCTCTCCGCTAACGGCAACGGCACTCTCATATCCGTAATCAAGACTTTCAACTGCGGGAACGAAATCTGCGTAAGCACTGGGCAAGCCGTGCTCGGTGCTGTCAAGTCCCTTGATCTCCTCCTCGGCACTTACACGCAGACCAACCGTCTTCTTGATGATGAGGAAGGTAATCGTCATCGTGACGGCGGTCCATGCGAGAATCGCAAGAATGCCTACCGTCTGCTTACCGAGAAGCACTGCACTTCCCGTATAAAACAATCCGTTAAGACCTGCGGGAGCCTCGGGATTTGCCAGAAGTCCTACTGCAAGCGTTCCCCAAACACCGTTAACCAAATGAACACCAACGGCACCGACGGGATCGTCGATATGCAGCTTCAGGTCAAGAAACTCAACAGCCACTACAACAAGGATACCCGATACGACACCAACAACCGTAGCACCGATCGCATCCAGCGAATCACAGCCCGCTGTAATGCCTACAAGTCCTGCCAAGGAAGCATTGAGACACATAGAAACGTCGGGCTTGCCGTTCTTGATCCACGTAAAGATCATCGTCGTGCAGGTCGCAACTGCGGGGGCAATGGTTGTGGTAAGGAAGATGGATGCCAAAGAGGTTCCATCCCATGCTGCCGCGCCGTTGAAGCCGTACCATCCAAACCAAAGGATAAAGCAACCAAGCGCGCCAAGCGTGATAGAGTGACCGGGAATCGCGTTTACCTTTGTAACCTTTCCCGCCTTATCCTTAACGTATTTGCCAAGACGGGGACCAACCATAATTGCACCGATCAATGCGGTCAAGCCTCCAACCGAGTGGATGGCAGCGGAACCCGCGAAATCGTGGAAGCCCCACTGCGCAAGCCAACCCTGAGAATTCCAGACCCAGCCTGCCTCAATCGGATAAACGACAAGAGAGATCACACCGGAATAAATACAATACGAAACAAATTTTGTTCTCTCTGCCATAGCCCCCGAAACAATGGTTGCGGCGGTAGCGCAGAACACAAGGTTAAATACAAAGCTCGAAGCATTTTCCTTGATAAATCCACCAAAATCGGTAAAGATATCGAGATTCGGTACTCCGACGAGACCAAAAACGTAATCCTCAGCCATCATCAGTCCGAAGCCCAGCAAAACGAACACAACCGTTCCGATGCAGAAGTCCATCAGGTTCTTCATAATGATGTTACCTGCGTTTTTCGCTCTGGTAAAGCCTGTTTCAACCATTGCGAAGCCTGCCTGCATAAAGAATACAAGCGCGGCTCCAATCAAAAACCACACACCGAACACCTCGGTCGTTACGGCTTCCTTTACAAATTCCATGATGCTTGTAGCATCCATATCAATCATCTCCTTAATGTAAATGCTCTGTTTATCTCACGCCGAACAAAAGTTCTCCATAAGTCGGGAACGGCCAGTATTTTTCGGCGGTCATCGTCTCAGCCTCGTCGCATGCCACGCGAAGCTCACTCATTGCGACAAGGACTGCATCACGAATCATTTCGGATTCTTCCCCGATACTCTCTGCCGCCTTGATCTTAACAAGTGTGCCCTCAAGCAAGTCGGTCGCCTCGGCGATCTTATCGCATAGAATGGAAAGCTTCTTAACGGCTTCCTTTTCGTACTTGCATGCAATATCTGTACCGAGCTTGAGCTTCTTTCCAACGCTTTCGGCAAGATCGGTCGTATATGCACTGACGGCGGGAAGAATCTGCTTCTTTGCCATATCGACCATCGTACACGCTTCGATCATAACCGTCTTGCAGTAATTTTCCAGCATGATCTCATATCTGGATTTCAACTCCACCTCGGAAAAAACCTTGTGAGACGTCAGCATTCTTACGTTTTTCTCATCAAGAATATGTGGCATACAGTCAGCTGTGGTGCGATAGTTGCAAAGACCTCTCTTCTCGGTTGCTTCCTTTATCCAGGAATCGTCGTAACCGTTACCGTTGAAAATGATGCGTTTGTGATCCTTGATGGTCTTCTTGATCATATCGTGCAATGCAGTCTCAAAATCAGCTACACCCTCAAGACGGTCAGCATAGATTTTCAATGATTCCGCAACAGCTGTGTTCAGCATAATGTTTGCACAGGCGATGCTGTTGGAGGAGCCAAGCATACGGAACTCAAACTTGTTGCCCGTGAATGCAAAGGGTGAGGTGCGGTTTCGGTCGGTGGTATCTCTGTTAAATTTGGGAAGAACGTCGCTTCCAAGCTTCATTGTTGTTTTCTTAGCACCCTGATAGGGGGTATCGTTCTCGATTGCCTCAAGGACAGCGTTCAGCTCGTCACCGAGGAAGATGGATACCACGGCGGGAGGTGCTTCGTTTGCACCGAGACGGTGATCGTTGCCTGCGGTAGCAACCGAAATTCTGAGAAGGTCCTGATAATCGTCAACCGCCTTGATTACGGCGCAAAGGAAGAGCAAAAACTGTGCGTTTTCGTAGGGTGTTTCGCCGGGAGAGAGCAAATTCTGTCCTGCATCGGTTGCAATAGACCAGTTGTTGTGCTTACCCGAGCCGTTAACACCCGCAAAGGGCTTTTCGTGGAGCAGGCAAACAAGACCGTGCTTTGCAGCCACCTTCTGCATGATCTCCATCGTAAGCTGGTTGTGGTCGGTTGCAATATTGGTGGTCGTATAGATCGGTGCCAACTCGTGCTGAGCCGGAGCAACCTCGTTGTGTTCCGTCTTTGCCAAGATACCCAACTTCCAGAGCTCGTCATTGAGTTCCTCCATAAAGGCGGCAACTCTCGGCTTGATGACACCAAAGTAATGGTCATCCATTTCCTGTCCCTTTGGAGGCTTTGCACCGAACAAGGTACGTCCGGTAAAACGAAGGTCGGGACGCTGATCGTACATTTCTTTTGTGATAAGGAAATATTCCTGCTCGGGTCCGACAGAACTGGTTACTCTCTTTACGCTGTCGTTGCCGAACAATTTGAGGATACGGAGCGCCTGCTTGTTAAGAGCCTCCATAGAACGCAAAAGCGGAGTCTTCTTGTCAAGGGCATGACCGCCGTAGGAGCAGAATGCGGTAGGAATACACAAGGTCTTACCCTTAATAAACGCGTAAGACGTGGGATCCCATGCGGTATAACCTCTTGCCTCAAACGTAGCACGAAGACCGCCGCTGGGGAAAGAAGAGGCGTCCGGCTCACCCTTGATGAGTTCTTTTCCTGAAAACTCCATAATAACACCGCCATCGGGAGATGGAGTAATAAAACTGTCGTGCTTCTCGGCTGTGATGCCGGTAAGCGGCTGGAACCAATGGGTATAGTGTGTTGCTCCTTTGGAGACCGCCCAATCCTTCATAGCGGCGGCAACTGCATTGGCAACGCCGATATCCAGTTCTGTGCCTTCATCAATGGTCTTTTTCAATGAGGCATACACCTTCGCCGACAAAGTGGCTTTCATTACTCTGTCATCAAAGACCAAGCTTCCAAAATAATCTGTTACAGTTCCCATGATATATTCTCCTTTACATATTTGTCGAAGTATTAAAAATAGATAAAGGCATCTTTAATGCGGGAAACATTAAAGACGCCTTTGCCTTTATTGTATGAAATTGTTATGGCATCAGACAATGCCCTGTGCGTTCATGGCATCTACGACCTTTTCAAAGCCGGCGATATTGGCACCGACAACGAAGTTTCCTTCAAAACCGTATTTCTTTGCCGCCTCGTCAATATTGTGGTACAGATCTACCATAATACCCTTGAGTTTAGCATCGACCTTTTCAAAGGACCAATGAAGTCTCTCGCTGTTCTGAGACATTTCAAGAGCAGAGGTAGCTACGCCACCTGCATTGGCTGCCTTGCCGGGAAGGAAGAATACACCGTTTGCCTGGAAGTAATCGGTTGCTTCTGCGGTGGTCGGCATATTTGCGCCTTCTGCAACAGCAATTACGCCGTTTGCGACCAAGGTTTTCGCATCCTCGATTCCGAGCTCGTTTTGGGTAGCACAAGGAAGTGCAATATCGCTCTTAATGCTCCATACGCCCTTGCCCTCGTGGTACTGGGCATTCGGTCTGTATGTCTTATACTCGGTGAGTCGCTGACGTTTAACCTCTTTAATTTCTTTAAGAGCCTCCACATCAATACCATCGGGGTCGTAAACCCAACCGGTAGAATCAGAGCAGGTCACAACCTTTGCGCCGAGCTGCTGTGCTTTTTCGATCGCATAGATCGCAACATTACCGGCACCGGAAACGGTAATAGTCTTGCCTTCGATGGTATCGCCGTGGCATTTCAGCATTTCTTCTACAATATAGAGCAGACCGTAGCCGGTAGCTTCCGTTCTGGCAAGAGAGCCGCCATAAGAAAGACCTTTACCGGTAAGCACGCCTTCAAACAAGCCGCGAAGCTTCTTATACTGACCGAACATATAGCCGATCTCACGAGCACCTGTACCAATATCGCCTGCGGGAACGTCGGTATCCGCTCCGATATACTTGCAAAGCTCACTCATGAAACTTTGGCAGAACGCCATAATCTCACGGTCGGATTTGCCTTTGGGATCAAAGTCCGAGCCGCCTTTACCGCCGCCAATAGGAAGACCGGTCAGTGAATTCTTGAAGATCTGCTCAAAACCGAGGAACTTGATAATACCAAGGTTAACGGAGGGATGAAGTCTCAGTCCACCCTTGTAGGGACCGATGGCGCTATTGAACTGAACGCGGTATCCGGTATTGACGTGAACCTGACCGTTATCATCGATCCACGGTACACGGAACTTGATCTGCCTTTCGGGATTTACTAATCTTTCAAGCAGCGCATCGCGTCGGAACGCTTGCTCGTGTGTTTCAACCACCGGACGGAGAGAATCAAGAACTTCCTTAACCGCCTGATGAAATTCAGGCTCATTCGGATTCTCTTTTACCACTCGCTCGATTACTTCATCTACATACGACATACTGTTTCCTCCTTTATGAAAAAAGAAAAGACGCCTTTAACGGTAGGGGCATCCCCTACAACATTAAAGACGTCATTGCCTTCTTCATATATAAAATTGTTTTTGGATTTCTGAAAGTAAAATAGCGTCTTTGAGCACTAACACTCAAAGACGCCTTTGCCTTTACGTTCTGCATTATACACCTGTGAAATTTATTTGTCAACTCTTTTCTTAAAAAATTTAAAAATTCGCTTACAGTAAATAATTCATGCCAATAATTTAGAAATAATTTTGTGCAAGTTTCACAACTTGTAGAATTTGTGGTTAGGCAAATCGCCGTTTTAAAGGCCGCCTTATTGACAAATACGAATAATTAATGTAAAATATGATTGAATTAAATATATTGCAATTTTATTGGAGTGTTACCGTATGGGCATAACCAACTTTTTGCACCTCTGTATATCTTTCGGCACGGGTGCTTAAGGTTGGCTTTTTTATTTTCAGGATTGGGAGACAAATATGAAAGTTATAAAAGCCATCAACAATAATAATCTTTGTGTTTTGGACGAGCACGGAAAAGAACAGATTGTTTCTGGGAGAGGCATCGGTTTCGGAAAAAAATACGGCGACGATGTAGATGAATCCTTGATTCAAAAGACCTATCTTATCACCGACCACTCTATTCAAAAGAAAATGATCGCCCTTCTTAGAGAAATACCTGAAGAATATTTAACATTCACCGTTGATATTGTTGAATATATAAATGCCGCTTACAGTGAAAAACTTAAGGAATCTTTGCTTGTCACATTAAGCGACCATATCGCCTTTGCGATCGAAAGAAAGCAAAACGGAATGGAATTTACCAACCCGCTGCTTGACTCCATAGCCCAATGCTTTCCTAAGGAGCTGCGGTTGGGCGAATATTGTATAGAACAAATGGATAAAAAATTAGGCATTAGAATGTCAAAAGATGAAGCCGGCTTTATTGCAATGCATATAATAAATGCACGTTTAGATACAAACATCGGCAATGTATATGATATCACAAAAATGATAAACGGATGCATTGAAATATCCGAACATTATTATAAGAAAAGCTTTGATAGGACCAATCCCTGCTATGAGAGATTTCTTACACACTTAAAATATCTGGCAGGACGTCTTTTTGAAAACAAACCCTTACCCGAGGCGTTAAGCGAAGATGATGCTTTCGCTTCAATGATTAAAAAAACGTGTAACAAACATTATAAGTGTGCATTATGCATTATGGAGTACATTTTAAAAACTTATCAGAAAAATATTTCCGAGGACGAGCTTTTGACCCTCACCATCCACCTTAAAAAAGTCAGTTCGGTAAACTGATTTTTCATATTGATTGCAGTATCGGCATGATCAGGCGCCGATCATAACGATGCTGCACAAAAAAATAAAACGGAGGAAACGATTGTGAAAGACAAAATTTTCGGGGTTTTACAACGAGTCGGACGATCTTTTATGCTCCCGATCGCTTTGCTCCCCATTGCGGGCTTGCTACTCGGGATCGGAAGTTCTTTTACAAACCCAACCACTCTTGAAGCGTACCATCTTACCAACGTCATCAAGGAAGGCGGAGTTTTATTTACCCTTCTTGATATCATGAGCAAAACCGGCAGCATTGTATTTGATAATCTTGCGCTACTGTTTGCTATGGGCGTTGCCATCGGTATGGCAAAAAAGGAAAAAGAGGTAGCAGCGCTGTCTGGTGCTATTTCTTATCTTATTATGAACACGGCTATAAGCACGCTTATTTCCGCCAAAGGCGGTGTAGACGCAATGGCCGCAAATACCACTACATCTGTGTTGGGCATTACCACGCTCCAGATGGGTGTTTTCGGCGGAATTATTGTGGGACTCGGTGTAGCGGCACTACATAACCGATTCTACAAGATACAACTGCCACAGGTATTATCCTTTTTCGGCGGCACAAGATTCGTGCCCATCGTGTGCAGCATCGTTTATCTGATCGTGGGCGTTGTGATGTTTTTCGTGTGGCCTTTGATTCAAAGCGGTATCGCCGCGCTGGGCCAGCTTGTGCTTGAATCAGGCTATGCCGGAACCTGGATATACGGTGTGATCGAACGCGCTCTTATTCCCTTTGGCCTTCACCATGTTTTTTATATGCCCTTCTGGCAAACCGAGCTTGGCGGCGCATTGTTGATAGACGGCGTCACCGTTACCGGCGCGCAAAACATTTTCTTTGCAGAGCTCGCCTCTAACTCCACCGTGCATTTCTCTGTATCTGCTACAAGATTTATGTCGGGCAAATTCCCCTTTATGATATTCGGTCTGCCCGCGGCGGCCCTTGCTATGTATAAAGCGGCTCGCCCCGAAAAGAAAAAGGTGGTCGGCGGTCTTCTGCTTTCGGCGGCTCTTACCGCCATGCTTACCGGCATTACTGAGCCGTTAGAGTTCACCTTCCTATTTGTGGCCCCCGCTATGTATGTAGTGCACTGTATTCTTGCCGGTCTCTCATATATGCTTATGCATATTTTCAATGTGGGCGTAGGCATGACCTTCTCAGGCGGTGCAATAGATCTTACATTGTTCGGAATTTTGCAGGGTAATGCTAAAACCAATTGGATATGGATAGTGATAATCGGCCTTATTTATGCCGTAGTTTATTACCTTGTTTTCTACTTTATGATCACTAAGTTTAATTACAAGACCCCCGGCAGGGAAGCCGATGACGAAGAAACAAAATTATTTACGCGCAAGGATCTAAATCTTCGAAATGAGGCGTTAAAGGCCGCCGACAAATGCACCTCAGACACGGTGAGCGCCTTAATACTGGCGGGGCTGGGAGGTAAAGCTAATCTTGTTGATTTAGATTGCTGTGCAACCAGACTGAGAATATCCGTCAGCGATCCTGCTCTCGTAAACGATGCACTTTTAAAGCAAAGCGGTGCTTCGGGTATTATTCACAAGGGTCAGGGCGTGCAAATAATTTACGGACCACAGGTGTCGGTAGTTAAATCCGATCTTGAAGACTTTTTGGATTCTCCGAAATCAGACGAGCCATTCAAATTCGAACCCGATAACACCCTATTAAAAGAAGAAAATCCCGAAACTCAAAAAGACGCGACAGCTTCATTTGAGCTAGCGGCGCATATGAACGGCACCGTTGTTAATTTGGAAGATGTTGAAGACGAGGCATTTTCCTCTGAGGTTCTGGGAAAAGGTATCGCCGTTGAGCCGATAGAAGGAAAGCTTTATTCTCCCTGCGACGGCAAGGTGGATATGGTTTTTGATACCAATCACGCCGTCAACATCGTATCCAAAGAGGGCTGTGAAATACTTCTGCATATAGGCATAGACACCGTAAAATTAGGCGGGAAATATTTTGAAGCCCATGTAAAAGATGATTGCGAGGTCAAAAAGGGCGATCTGCTCATTTCTTTTGACCTTGAGGGAATTAAAAGCGAAGGCTACAAGGTGACCACTCCTATGGTTATATGCAACACCGACGATTACACCTCGGTTGAAGCTGTTTCCCAGGGCGAAATATCCAAGGGCGATAAAATACTTGAAATTAAATAAAATCAAAGGGGCTGTACATTATGAAACAATTCAATTATACAATTACAGACGAAGTCGGCATTCACGCAAGGCCTGCGGGTATGCTAGCTAAGACGGCAAAGGGATTTCAGAGCGAGATCATCATAGAAAAAGATGGAAAGACCGTAAACGCCACCAAACTGATGATGCTTATGGGCATGGGTATAAAATGCGGTGATACCGTCACCGTCACCGTCACCGGTGAGGATGAGGAAGCGGCGACCTGCGCATTACAGGACTTTTTTGCCGCAAACCTTTAAGCTGAGAGAGGAGGCGGCGATATGTTGAAGTTTACAGGAAAAGGTGTATACGGTGCAATTGCTGTGGGCAAAGCTTCTGTTTTTTTCAAAAAGAAGAAAACCAAGATTCGCCGCACCGGTATCGTTGATATCGAAGCGGAATTCGCCCGTGTGGAAGCCGCAAAAGCCAAAGCGGCGGAGGAGCTTTCTCTTATCTATGAAAAAGCCCTCAGAGAGGTCGGCGAAACAAACGCACAGATATTTGAGATACACATGATGATGCTTGAGGATGACGATTATAACGAGTCCATACGCCATATCATTGAGACTCAATCGGTCAACGCCGAATATGCGGTACATATGACCGCCGACAATTTCTCTTCGATGTTTGCGGCTATGGACGACTCTTATATGCAGGCAAGAGCCACCGATGTTAAGGATATCTCAGATCGTTTAATCGCCTGTATGACCACAGGCGGCGAGGAATCGGTATCATCCGACGAGCCTTCGGTAATATGCAGTGACGACCTTACTCCCAGCGAGACAGTATTGCTTGACAAAGAAAAGATTCTCGGCTTTGTAACCGCCTTTGGTTCTTCAAATTCTCACACCGCCATTCTTGCGAGAACTATGAACATCCCCGCTGTTATCGGCGTAGGCCAAGAGTTTTTGACATCCATCAGGGAAGGCGATCTAATCGCTGTTGACGGATATTCCGGAGAAGTTTTTATCGATCCAGACGAAGAAACGCTGGCGCATATTGAACGCAAGAAAAAGGAAAGCCTTGAAAAGAAAGAGCTATTAAAAAAGCTCAAAGGCAAGGAAAACATCACCCTTGACGGCACAGAGATCAAAATTTATGCCAATATCGGTGGCACAGCCGATATTGGCGCGGTGCTTGCTAACGACGCCGGCGGCATTGGGCTTTTTCGCAGCGAATTTCTCTATCTTGAGGGTACCGACTATCCTACTGAACAGCAGCAGTTTGAAGCCTACAAAAAGGTGCTCGTCAGCATGTCGGGCAAAAAGGTCATAATCCGCACCCTCGATATCGGCGCGGATAAAAAGGTTGGCTATTTTAACTTAGACGAAGAAGAAAACCCAGCCTTGGGACTCAGAGCCATTCGTATCTGTCTAACCAGACCCGATATCTTTAAGACCCAACTGCGTGCCCTGTTTCGCGCATCGGTTTTCGGCAGGCTGGGAATCATGTTTCCGATGATAACCAGCACTTCGGAGCTTCAAAGTATACTTGACATATGCGATCAAGTGAGATCCGAGCTGCGCGAGGCCGACATCAAATTCAGCAACGATATTGAAATAGGCATTATGATCGAAACTCCGGCTGCTGCATTGATCAGCGATAAGCTGGCTGAGATGGTAGACTTTTTCAGTGTGGGCACCAATGATCTTGTTCAATATACTCTTGCATGTGACAGGCAAAACCCTCATTTGGAGCAGTTTTGTGATCCGCATCATGAGGCAGTGCTACACCTTATCGAGCTTTCCGCCAAAAACGCCCATAAAGCCGGTGCATGGATAGGTATTTGCGGTGAATTGGCGGCCGATACATCCCTTACTGAGACGTTTCTGCGAATGGGTATTGATGAGCTTTCGGTTTCGCCCTCCTTTGTTCTGAAACTGAGAGATACCGTGAGAAAGATCGATCTTTCCGATAAAAAATTATCAGAGGTAACGATAAATGAATATCTGGCATGATGCTTCACCCAAATCAATTTCAAAAGATAAGTTCACCGCCGTCGTAGAAATACCCAAGGGATCAAAAATCAAGTATGAGCTTGATAAGACAACGGGGTTGCTGAAAATGGATAGAATACTTTATACCTCTACCCATTATCCGGCAAATTACGGCTTTATTCCCAGAACCTTTGCTGAAGACGGTGACCCGTTGGATGTTCTCATTCTCTGCTCAGAAACTCTGGTTCCGCTCTCTATTGCAGATTGCTATCCCATAGGCATGATAACAATGGAGGACAGCGGTGCGGCTGATGAAAAAATCATCTGCATCCCGTTTAACGACCCCACATACAATGTCTATAAGGAAATATCGGAGCTTCCGGCACATATCTTTGACGAAATGAAGCATTTCTTTTCAGTCTACAAGGCGTTGGAGCACAAAGACACAGTTATTAACGACATAAGAGGAGTAGATGAGGCAAAGGAGACCATCGAAAGCTGTATTGAAAGATATATTGAATGTTACTGTAAATAGACGTTAATATCTGCATTACACCTTTTTAAATACAGACATTATTAACCTAACTCGATAAAATTTTGTTTTGGTATTGACAAAAATAAATTTTAGGCGTATAATACTTGCAAATGAGCAAAGGCGTTCATTTCAGTGTAGAAGAAACTCTACATTGAGATGAGCGCCTTTTCTTTTTATTTAATCCCGAAAGGAAAGGAACCGATATGAAAGTAGAAGGCCAAGTACGAATCCCCTCCGGATGTGCAATCGCAGCTGTCATTTCCAAAGAAGGAAACAGAATGTCCGGCGAGATGATTTATAACGCTATGAAGCCGATGCACGACCGTTCCAACGGACTTGGCGGCGGTTTTGCCGGTTACGGCATCTATCCCGAATATAAAGAATTTTACGCATTACATATGTTTTTTGACTCCCGCACAACACGTAAGGAATGCGAGGTATTCTTAAAGGAACGCTTTGAGATTGTAAAGAGTGAGATTATTCCCACGCGTACCATTCCTGCTATCACAGACGAGCCGATTATTTGGAGATATTTTGTTGCTCCGTTGAAATCTCTGCTCTCTTCGATGCAGCTTGACGAAAAGGAGTTCGTCGCCCGAACGGTCATGAAGATCAACACCGAAATGAAAGGCGCTTATGTCTTTTCCAGTGGCAAAAATATGGGAACCTTCAAAGCAGTTGGTTTTCCGGAGGATGTGGGTGTCTTTTATAAATTGGAGGAATACGAAGGTTATTCCTGGACGGCACACGGTCGGTATCCCACCAACACTCCCGGCTGGTGGGGCGGCGCACATCCTTTCACTCTGCTCGACTGGTCTATCGTCCATAACGGCGAGATTTCTTCCTACGATGCCAACCGCCGTTTTATTGAGATGTTCGGATATAAATGTACTCTGCAGACAGATACCGAGGTCATCACCTATATTATGGACTATCTTGTGCGCGTACAGGGGCTTACGCTCGGTGAAGCTGCAAGCGTTGTTGCCGCACCGTTTTGGAGCACCATAGCAGGAAAGTCTGATTTGGAGGATAAGGAAAAACATACCTTCCTGCGTACTGTATTTCCGAGTTTGCTTATTACCGGGCCGTTTTCTATCGTTCTCGGCTTCAACGGCGGACTTATGGCACTGAATGACCGCTTGAAACTCCGTTCGATGGTGGTCGGTGAAAAGGATGACAAGGTTTTTATCGCCAGTGAAGAAGCGGCAATCCGCACGATGGAACCGAATGCCGAAAACATTTGGGCTCCCGCCGGCGGTGAACCGGTAATTGTTAAGGTAAAGGACGGTGCATATTAAAATGAGTGTAGAATTTATCTATCCCGAGTTTGAAGTAATCAGAAATACAGATCGCTGCATCGCCTGCCGTGTATGTGAAAGGCAGTGTGCCAACGAGGTTCACACATTGAACGAAGAAAAAGGTGTGATGATGGCTGACGAAACCAAGTGTGTCAACTGTCAGCGTTGTGTATCTCTCTGTCCGACAAGAGCACTGAAAATCGTAAAAAGCGATTGTGTTCTCCGAGAAAACGCCAACTGGCAAAACGATACGATTAAAGAAATCTATAAGCAGGCAAACAGCGGCGGTGTCCTGCTCTCCTCGATGGGCAATCCGAAGCCGTTGCCTGTATATTGGGACAAGATCCTGATCAACGCTTCACAGGTAACAAATCCCCCCATCGACCCTCTTCGTGAACCCATGGAGACCCGTGTTTTTTTGGGTAAAAAGCCTGAAAAAGTTCAGCGTGACGAAGACGGAAAATTAAAATGCGAACTGCCGCCGCAGATTGAACTCTCTATGCCGATTATGTTCTCGGCAATGAGCTACGGTTCCATCAGTTATAACGCTCACGCTTCTCTTGCCCGTGCCGCTACGGAGCTTGGTATTCTTTATAATACCGGTGAAGGCGGTTTGCACGAGGATTTCTATGTTTACGGTGAAAACACCATCGTTCAGGTGGCGAGCGGACGTTTCGGCGTTCACGAGGACTACTTAAAAGCTGGTGCTGCCATTGAAATCAAAATGGGACAAGGGGCAAAGCCGGGTATTGGAGGGCATCTGCCAGGCGCAAAGATCGTTGGCGATGTATCTCGTACCCGAATGATTCCTGAAGGCTCAGACGCTATTTCTCCGGCTCCACATCACGATATTTATTCCATAGAAGACCTCCGTCAGCTTGTGTTCTCGCTGAAAGAGGCTACAGAATATAAAAAGCCTGTCATTGTAAAGGTTGCCGCCGTACATAACATTGCCGCCATTGCAAGCGGTATTGCAAGAAGCGGTGCAGATATTATCGCTATCGACGGCTTTCGTGGCGGCACAGGTGCGGCACCAACCCGTATCCGCGATAACGTCGGTATCCCGATTGAACTTGCTTTGGCTGCGGTAGATCAAAGACTTCGTGATGAAGGTATCCGAAACAATGTGTCTCTTGTTGTCGGCGGCAGTATCCGCAGTGCGGCGGATGTTGTTAAGGCGATTGCCCTCGGTGCGGATGCCTGCTATATTGCAACAGCGGCATTACTTGCTCTCGGCTGTCATCTTTGCCGTACCTGTCAGAGCGGTAAATGCAACTGGGGTATCGCAACCCAGCGCCCTGAGCTTGTCAAGCGTCTCAATCCCGATATGGGCAGTGAGCGTCTTATCAATCTGATGAACGCATGGCGGCACGAAATAAAAGAACTGATGGGCGGTATGGGTATCAACTCCATCGAGGCTCTTCGCGGCAATCGGCTGATGCTCCGTGGTGTCGGACTTACAGATAAAGAACTTGAGATCCTCGGCATCTCTCATGCAGGAGAGTGATAAAGAATGAAACGAGTATATGTAAATGAAGAGTGGTGCCTTGGCTGCCACTTATGTGAATATAACTGTGCTTTTGCCAATTCCGGTATGACCGATATGGCAACGGCACTCAAAGGCAAACCGATTTATCCCCGTATCCACATTGAGGGAAATGATAAAGTATCTTATGCGGTATCCTGCCGTCACTGTACCGACCCTATCTGTGTCAAAAGCTGTATTGCCGGTGCAATCTCAAAATCGGATGGCGTTGTGCGTGTGGACAAAAATAAGTGTGTCGGTTGCCTTACCTGTGTATTGGTATGTCCTTACGGATCCCTCGCTCCCGATGAAAGCGGTGTGATGCAGAAGTGTGAGCTTTGCCTGCAGAACACCTGCGGAGAGCCTGCTTGCGTAAAAGGATGCCCCAACAGAGCAATTGTTTATGAAGAACGAGGTGAGTACGAATGAAGCAGTATGTTGTTATAGGTAACGGTGTGGCTGCTGTTGGTTGTATCGAGGGCATCCGCAGTGTGGATAAAGACAGCAAAATCACAGTTGTTTCCGAAGAGAATTATCCCGTTTACTGCCGTCCTCTTATCTCGTATTATCTGGAAAACAAAACCGATCCCGAACGTATGAACTATCGAGGTGCCGATTTTTACGAGAAAATGGGCTGTGACGTATTTTACGGAAAAAAGGTTATCCAAATTAACACTGATTCAAAAAATGTTGTGTTGGATGATGGTGCCAAGTTGCCTTATACAGAAGTTTGTGTTGCAACCGGTTCGGCTCCTTTCGTTCCTCCCTTTGAAGGACTTGATACGGTCGAGAAAAAGTTCAGTTTTATGACACTTGACGATACCTTTGCTCTTGAAAAAGCAATCGACAAAGATAGTAATGTATTGATCGTCGGTGCCGGTCTTATCGGACTCAAGTGTGCCGAAGGTCTTCACGAACGCGTGAAAAGTATTACGGTTTGTGATCTTGCCGACCGTGTACTTTCCAGTATTCTTGATACCGACTGCGCCGCTATTGTGCAAAGGCATTTAGAGGCAAACGGTATTCAGTTTTTGCTTGGGGATACCGCTGTTCGCTTTGAAAAGAATTTAGCTCAAATGAAAAGCGGAAAAACTGTAGAGTTTGACGCGCTCGTTCTTGCTGTCGGTGTCCGTGCAAACACAACTCTTATCAAAGATATCGGCGGCGAAGTAAACCGTGGCATATTTGTGAATGACCGCATGGAGACCTCCCTTGAAAGCATCTATGCCGCAGGTGACTGTACCGAAGGAAATGATATATCCCTGGGACAAAAAAGGGTTCTCGCTCTTCTGCCAAATGCCTATATGCAGGGGCATACTGCCGGTGTAAACATGGCAGGCGGTAATGAAGTTTTTGGCAAAGCCATTCCGATGAACTCCATCGGGTTCTTTGGTCTGCATATTATGACCGCCGGAACCTATGAGGGCGAAATGTATGAAGAAAAGAGCGACAGTACATTAAAAAGACTGTTTACAAAGGATGGATTGTTAAAAGGATTTATCCTGATTGGCAAGACCGAACGTGCCGGAATCTATACCTCTCTCATCCGTGAAAGGACGCCTCTTGACACGATTGACTTTGAAACAATGAAAAAAGTTGCAACTTCCGTTGCATTTTCTCCCGAAAATCGTAGAAAAAAGTTTGGAGGTGTGGTATAATATTATGTTATTAAATGTTAAAGGTCTTGATTATAAAGCTCTGAACGAGACTTTGCGGCAAAACTCAGGCGATATTACCATCGAGAATTGTTGCGGTCAACGCTTCATTGCCGCCGGTATGACAGATAAGAACATCACCATTAACGGTGTGCCCGGCAATGCTCTCGGTGCTTATCTCAATGGATCGACCATTATCGTAAATGCAAACGCGCAGGATGCCGTGGGTGATACGATGAACGAGGGCGAAATTATTATTCACGGCAATATCGGCGATGCTGCCGGTTACGCTATGCGTGGTGGCAAAATCTTTGTTAAGGGCAATGCAGGCTACCGAGCAGGCATCCATATGAAAGCCTATAAGGAAAAGGTTCCCGTTATGGTGATTGGTGGAACTGCCGGCAGTTTTCTCGGCGAATATCAGGCAGGCGGTGTTATCGTTGTTCTCGGCCTTGAGGCAACGGGTAAAAAAATCGTCGGGTTCTTTCCTTGTACGGGAATGCATGGCGGTAAAATGTTTCTCAGAAGCGAATGTAAGGACATGAAATTTCCGAGTCAGGTAACAGCTCGCCCTGCCGATGAATCGGATATGAAAGAATTGAAAACGTATGTCACCGAATACTGTGATTTATTCGGTTACGATATGAATGAGGTATTAGCCTCGCCCTTTACTGTCGTCACTCCTGACAGTAAAAACCCATACAAACAAATGTATGTAGCAAATTAAAGAAAAGAGGTACATCATTATGAAGTATTCAAAGGAAGAGGTATTACAGTACGTCAGAGAAGAAGATGTGAAATTCATCCGCCTTGCTTTTTGTGATGTGTTTGGCAAACAAAAAAACATTTCTATTATGCCCGAGGAACTGCCTCGTGCCTTTGAATACGGTATTGCCTTTGATGCTTCGGCAATCGCAGGCTTTGGCGATGAGACAAGGTGCGATCTTCTGCTCCATCCCGATCCGGAAACGCTGATGCTACTTCCTTGGAGACCGGAGCATGGCAAGGTTGTGCGTATGTTTACCCATATCACATATCCTGATGGCACACTGTTTGAATGTGACACCCGTAGTCTGCTCAAAAAGGCAGTTGAAGATGCAAAAAAAGCGGGTTACACCTTTGCCTTCGGTGCGGAACAGGAGTTTTATCTGTTTGAGCTTGATGAAAAGAATAAGCCTACAAAAATTCCTTATGATGAAGCGGGCTACATGGATCTCGCTCCCGAAGACAGAGGCGAAAATATCCGCCGCGAAATCTGTCTTACATTAGAACAGATGGGCATCCGTCCCGAAAGCTCCCATCATGAAGAAGGTCCCGGTCAGAATGAGATCGACTTCCGTTATTCCGATCCGCTTACTGCGGCTGATAACACAATGACTTTCCAGACAATCGTCAAAACAGTTACCCGTCGCAACGGTGTTTTTGTAGATTTCAGCCCAAAGCCTCTTGAGAACGAGCCCGGCAACGGATTTCATATCAATATGTCTGTCAAACCGAGTGACAGTTCGGAAAACCTTTGCTATATGATCGCAGGTGTTCTTGATAAGGTTGTGGAAATGACCGCATTTCTCAACCCGACTGAGGATTCCTATAAGCGCTTTGGAATGGATAAAGCTCCCGGTTACGTTTCCTGGTCAAGTGAAAACCGTTCTCAGCTTGTCCGTATTCCTGCGGCAGTCGGTGAATACCGTCGCGCAGAGCTCCGTTCGCCGGATCCGATGGCAAATCCGTACCTCGCATTTACACTTATGATTTATGCAGCACTTAACGGACTTGAAAATAAGCTTGACTTGCCCGAAGCCGCCAATATTAACCTATACAAAGCCGATGCTGAGACATTAGCAAAGTTCAAGAGACTGCCTTCAAGTTTAAGTGATGCTTGCAAGGCGGCTGCGACAAGTGATTTTATCAAGGAACACATACCTGCAGCAATTTTAGATATCTACTGTAAAAAATAAAGCTGAATAGCAGCCCAAAAAGGAGGGGAGCAAAAATGAGTCTGAAAGAACGAGTTTACAGCGTTCTGATCGTTTCGGCGGCAGAAGGTTTTAATGATGCACTCTCCACTCTGCTCCCTACCTCAAAATATTCACCAACCAATTTCGTATCGAACATCAGTGCCGCCA
>ERZ808026.48-NODE-48-length-20682-cov-4.336569_pt1 | contig 20682 bp, 20 predicted proteins | sample MGYA00380182_ERZ808026 | MGnify/ENA primary metagenome ERZ808026 (study PRJEB31490, sample SAMN06133376) | cow dung metagenome | isolation source: H9 | host: cow | place: China: Chengdu | collected 2015-05 ... | reverse complement strand
GCATGAAATCACATAATTCTGTCAAGGTCATCAAAGACCGGTCATCTGTAAATTCGGCACCTCTGATTTCACCGTAATCTTTTAATTTACGCATATCAATTGGACGTTTATTTTTATCACTTACAGACCATTTGGAAATATTTTTAATCCGCTGTATCAGTGGATTTTTGTAAAATTCGGGAAACACTAAGTATGGATCAAAACTCATTTATATACAACACCTCTTTCTTATTTCTTACTTATTCAGATCATTTTTTACCAGCTGATAAATAGCTGCAGCCGCCGGCACTCCAAGCAGCATCCCCGTAATCCCTTTCAGGCTGCCGCCAATGGTAACTGCCGCCAGTACCCAGACTCCCGGAAGACCGATGGAACTTCCCACCACCTTGGGATAGATCAGATTTCCCTCCAGCTGCTGTAACACCACAACAAAGATCAGAAAGATCAGTGCCTGCACCGGCGACACCGTCAAAATCATAAATGCTCCAACACCCGCACCAATATAGGCTCCTGCTACCGGAATCAGTGCTGTAAAACCGATCAAAGTGCCAATCATCATTCCATAAGGGAGACGTAAAACCGTCATTCCCACAATACAAAGTACACCCAAAACCACTGCTTCAATACACTGTCCAACAATAAATTTATGGAATGAATTGTCGAAAATTGCAGCTACATACAATATTTTATCATTCCATGCAGGTTTCAGATAATGCTCCATCAGACGATTCAGCTGACCGCCAAGGGTTTCTTTTCCAAGCAGAAGATAGATGGCAAAAATCAATCCGATGACAAACTGTGCAATCACCGAAAATGTGGCTGTCACCGCTCCAACCGCTGCCTGTGCAACGCCGCCGACCCCTGATACCAGCACAGAAATCAACTCAGCTATTTTCGTCTGCCAGTCGATAGAGGTCAGTGCAGCAACCGCATCCTCTGTCATAACCGCTGCCAAAAGCCCTGTATCTCCCATCCATTCCACAGCACTGTCAATGGCCAGTGGAATTTCCGCAATCAGCAATCGGATACAGGCTGCCAGCTCCGGCAGCACCAGACCAATGACCAGCGCAGCCACCGCTGCCAATGTGAATATCGCCCCCAGCATACAAACCACTCGTCGGCTCTTTTCTACTGCCTCGCTCCGGCTCTTTGGAAAATAGTGCTTTTCATAAAAGCTCATCAATATATTCAGCACATAGGCGATCACACATCCAAGAATCAGGGAACCTGCCGCACCAAACAGCACACCCACAAAACCCGCCAAACTGCTCCAATAATGAATCGCCAAAAATGTTAAAAACACTGTCACACCTAATCGAAAACAGGTTTTCCATTCAATTTTCATAATTTTATGATCTTCAACTCCTTTATTCTACTTCAAATGTATTTTCCGCCTCTACGGATTCTCTTAGAGAATCCATTCTTGCATCTAATTTGGCACTTAAATCTGCACAATCCTGCAGTTCTTTTGCCATCTCTTCCGTAAAATCAAAATCCTTTTTATAGCGGAGCTGATGCTCTAAACTCGCCCAGAAATCCATGGCAATGGTACGAAGCTGTATTTCCACCTGCATAATGCGTTTTTCATGTTCCAGAAAGATTGGTACCGTTACGATCAGATGCAGGCTTCGATAACCGTTTGGCTTTGGATTAGCAATATAATCCTTTTTCTCTAAAAGTGTAATATCATCCTGTTTTAAAAGGGCATCCGCCAGTAAATAGACATCATCTACAAAGGAACACACTACCCGGACGCCAGCCACATCATGAATATGCTCTTCCACTGTTTCCAGTGTAAACGGCAGTTCTTTTCTCTCCAGCTTTTCCTTAATGCTGTCCAGACGTTTCAGCCTGCTCTTGATGCCGTTTATTGGGTTTCTGTCATATCGAAGGGAAAATTCTTCGTTTAATACATTGAATTTTGTCTCCACTTCCATAATTGCACAGCGATAATACGCCATAAGTTTATTATATTTTTGAAGGATCCCTTTGGTCCAATGCATCATATCTTCATCAAAAAAGGCATCTAAAAGCTTTCGCTCCCGAACTTTATCTTCCAATACACTATTATTCATACGACCTTCCTCCTAAGTATGCAAGTTTAGCTATTTTCATTCTATCACTATTTCTTATTTCAACATATAATAAAATAATTAAGTTTTAGAAAAATTTTTATAAATCAACTCCGCACAAAAAATGGACTCTACTCCCGTAAAGTCCATTTTCCCATTCTTATATATCAAATTGGAATCTCCGGCATCAGTTCCTCATCCATCACTTTCAAAACCTTTGCCACTGTTTCCAGTTCTTCCGGCGTAAATCGTCCTTCCAATCTCCCCAGCACCGTATCCAGATACTGATAGCTGATATTATAGTAATCCAGATATTTCTGAGTGACATACAAATGATACTCTCGTCTGTCCTCTGTGGACTGCACCTTCTGAAGATACCCTTTTTTTATCAGATTATTCACCTTATAAGCCGCGTTTGGAGAAGAAAGATTGGCAATCTTCGCAAACTCATTGACCGTCGGTCCCTTTGCTGCATAAATAATCTCCATACAGAATGTTTCTACCGTTGTCAGCGACGCCTCTCTGTCCTGAAACTTTTCAAACACCTTCTGGTAAAAATGTAATTTAAATTTTGAATATACTCTGCTGAATTCGTCACGAAGCATGTTTAATATTTAACCTCCAATACCCTTCGGTAAAGAAAGTATATCAGCTTTCTGCATCGATTGCAAAGGTAAGTTCTGCGGAAACTGCCACCTTGCCGCCTACCTTTGCTGTTGCCTTACCGATTCCTACAGGGCCCTTTCTGCTGATGATTTCACATTCCAGTTCCAGTACATCTCCCGGGATTACCTGCTGTCTGAAACGTGCATTTTTGATGCCTCCAAAAAGGACGATCTTTCCCTTATTTTCTTCCTCTGTCAAGATTGCCACTGCACCTACCTGAGCCAGTGCCTCGATAATGAGCACCCCCGGCATGACATGTTTCTGCGGAAAATGTCCTAAAAAATGCATTTCATTGGCAGAAACACATTTGATGCCTTTGGCCCACTGACCCGGTTCACATTCTGTAATACGGTCTACCAGAAGAAACGGATATCTATGAGGGAGAATTTCCTGAATCTGATTTGAATGAAGTTCCATAATTACCTCTTTAAACTTTCTTAAAAATTACCGTTGCGTTGTGACCTCCAAATCCAAGGGAATTGGACATGGCATAGTTTACTGACACATTTCTGCCTTCATTTGCAACAATATCAAGATCGCAGTTTTCGTCCGGCACCTGATAACCGATGGTTGCAGGCACGAAATCATTCTGTACACTTAAGGCTGTAATAATTCCTTCCACTGCACCGCTGGCTCCCAGCAAGTGTCCTGTCATAGACTTGGTAGAGCTCATCATTACATGTTCTGCATGCTCGCCAAAAGCAAGCTTCACTGCTTTTGTTTCCCCTTTATCATTCAGTGGTGTGGATGTACCATGTGCATTGATATAGTCAATATTTTCAGGAAGAACCCCCGCATCATTCATAGCCATCTGCATACATTTTGCTGCCATGCTGCCGTCTTCCAATGGAGCTGTAATATGGTGTGCATCACAGTTTGCACCATAACCTGCTACTTCACAGTAAATCTTGGCACCTCTGTTTACTGCATGCTCATATTCTTCCAGAATCAGGACTCCTGCGCCTTCTCCCATCACAAAACCGTTTCTTTCCTTATCAAAAGGAATGGATGCACGCTTTGGATCTTCTGCCTGGGACAGTGCTTTTAAAGAAGTGAACCCGCCAATTCCAAGAGGGGTAATGCTGGCTTCACTTCCTCCGCAGATCATCACATCGGCATATCCGTCACGAATCTGACGGAATGCATCGCCAATGGCATTGGTACCGCTGGCACATGCTGTTACCGGACAGGTACACATTCCGTGGAATCCGTACGCAATGGCAATATTTCCTGCTGCCATATTGGAAATCACCATAGGAATAAAATGAGGCGATACACGATCATACCCCTTTTCCATTCCCTTTTTATCTTCTGCTTCGATAGTTCCAAGTCCGCCGATACCACTGGAAACAATACATCCGCATCTGGAAGTATCTTCTTTTTCCATATCAAGACCTGCATCTTTCATGGCTTCATTGGCTGCTGCCATGGCAAACTGCACATAGCGGTCCATTTTTCTGGCTTCTCTCTTGTCCAGAAACGCTTCCGGCACATAGTTTTTCACTTCTCCGGCCAGTGTAACCTTCCGGTCAGTTGTATCAAATAATGTAATTTTATCGATTCCGCATTTACCGGCTTTGACGGATTCCCACATCTGGGAAACGCTATTTCCAATCGGTGTGATTGCGCCTAAACCTGTTACCACTACTCTTCTCATCAGATTGCCATACCTCCATCTACACAAATAACCTGACCTGTAATATATCTGCCATCTTCCCCTGCAAGGAATGCGATTGTTCCTGCAATGTCTTCCGGTTTTCCCATCTCTCCTGCCGGAATTGCTGCCTTCATGGCTTCCTTTGCTTTTTCACTCATGACTGCTGTCATATCTGTTTCAATCATTCCCGGTGCGATAGCATTCACTGTTACTTTTCTGGATGCAAGCTCTCTTGCTAAAGATTTTGTCATACCGATAACTCCGGCCTTACTTGCCGCATAGTTTACCTGACCTGCATTTCCCATAACGCCTACCACGCTGCTGATGTTGATGATTCGTCCGCTTCTCTGCTTCATCATCTGTTTGGAAACGGCTCTCATCATATAAAAGGCACCTTTTAAATTGGTATCAATGACCTGATCGAACTGCTCATCCGTCATTCGAATGATCAGACCATCTCTTGTGATTCCTGCATTGTTTACAAGCACATCCACGCGGCCAAAGGCGTCCATGGTCTGTTCTACCAGCTGATCGCAGTTTTCTGAAGAGCTGACATCTGCCTGCACTGCCAGAACCTCTACACCTTCTGCTTCACAAAGGGCTTTTGTTTCCTCTGCTGCTTCTATTCCTGAATTGTAAGTAAATACAATATTCATTCCCATTTTTGCAAGTCTTAGGGCTGCTGCACGTCCAATGCCCCTGCTTGCTCCTGTTACAATTGCTGCTTTTCTTTCACTCATGAGAAAATCTCCTCCTTTTTTGCAATCAGAGCCTTCAAATCTTCTGCAGTATCGATGGTATAGACGGTTACTTTTTTATTGATCTCTTTTGCTGTCTTTTTCACAAATCCGGCCAGGGTATTTCCAGGACCAATCTCAACAAACGTATCTGCACCGGCTTCCAAAAATCTGAGAATCTGAGATTCAAACTGCACACTGTTCTGAATCTGAGCTTCTAAAAGCTCTTTTAAATTTTCGGATAGTCTGTAAAAATCACCTGTTACATTCAACGTCAGATTCATCTGCGGTTCTGCAAATGGAATCTCTTCTAAAAATTTCCTTAATGCTTTTCCTGCGGGTTCCATATATTTTGTATGGAAAGGTCCGCTGACATTTAATCGAATACAGCGTTTTGCACCCTTTTCCTTTAACAAAACCTCTGCTGCTGCCACCGCAGGTTCATCGCCGCAGATTACACACTGACCAGGGCAGTTATAATTTACCGGTTTTACAAAACCTGCATCCTCACACTGTGCACATGCCTCTTCTACAAGGGATGGTTTCAATCCCAGGACAGCACTCATGCTGCACACCTTTCCTTCCGCTGCGCGAGCCATTTCCCTTCCACGAAATTCTGTGATCTTCACATAATCCTCTGCACTGAAAATCTCTGCCGCATGCAAAGCACCATATTCTCCAAGGCTTAATCCGCAGGCTCCCTGAGGCATCATGCCTTCCTTTTTTAAAACAGCTGTTACTCCTGCTGCAAAAGCAGCCATGCACGGCTGGGTATATTCTGTGCGGGAGAGGGTTTCCAAATCTCCTTCGTGCATCATTTTTTTCAGATCAAAGGACAGATTCAGAGAGTCAATTACTTCCCGATAAACAGGAAAAGCTTCGTAAAAATCTTTTCCCATGCCGACTCTCTGGCTTCCCTGTCCTGCATATAAAAATACTGTTTTCATGAGTTTTCTCTCCATTCTGATACGATTTCGCTCATGAGCGCTTCTACGGTCATGATTTTATCGATACGGTGTACGTTTTCTCCGCAGAAGAACAACCCGTCTTCTACGTTTCCCTGTACTGCTTCAATCAAAGCTCTGCTGATGCAGTAAGGAATATTGTCTCCTTTTTTGCAGCCGGTCAGACAGTTGCTGCATCGAAGTGCACCGAATCTTTCTCCTTTTTCCAGCCTTTGGATCAGCGGTGAATATAGCGCCCTCGCCGGCATTCCCACCGGGCTTGCAATGATCCTTACATCCTCCGGTGCAGCCTTTACCATCATCTGCTTGAAGTTTTCGTGGGCATCACATTCCTCTGTGGCAATAAATCGGGTACCCATCTGTACCCCTGCGGCACCAAGCTCCATAAAACGAGCCATATCTTTACCGTCGAAAACACCGCCGGCTACAAATATCGGAATTTTTCTCCCCGCCGATTCTTCGAAAGATCTTACTGCATCAAGAACCTCTGTCAAAAGCTCCTCATTATGTTTAGCAGTCTGATCAGCCAGTTCTTCATAAGCAAATCCCAGATGACCTCCCGCCATATGACCTTCCATCACAAAGAAGTCCGGCAGCCTGCCATACTTTTTGCTGTAATTTCTGCAAAGAAGGGCTGCTGCCTTTCCGCTGGATACGATGGGCGCAAAGAGTGTATTACTGTCCTCCACATATTCCGGCAGTTTCAGCGGCAATCCCGCACCGGAGATGATCACATCTGCCCCGGCTTCCACTGCGATTCGACAGGTTTCTTCATAATTCGATACGGCAGTCATGATGTTGATACCGATCATTCCCTGACCCCCTGCAATGGATTTTGCCTTTAAAATCTCATTTTTGAGCGCAAAAAAATTAGCCCCCTTCGGATCCGTACCAAAACGGGGCTCCTGATAGCCTGCGTTGACCGAACTGATGACACCTAAACCGCCGCATTTGGCAACGTGACCTGCCAGATTTCCCAGAGAGACACCAACACCCATGCCTCCCTGAATGATCGGAATACGCAGTTCCTTATTTCCTATTTTCATATACTATTTAGATAATGATGAAATGACCAAAGCGCAGTCACTCACAAGCCCTTCTAAAATCTCAGCTGCCGGTCTGACCTCTTTGATCTGTGCTGCTACCTGACCTGCCATCAATGATCCGGTCTTGGTGTCTCCATCAAAGACTGCCTTGCGAAGGGCACCCAATGTAAACTTTTCAAGCTCCATCTTATCCATACCGGCCTTTTCGTTTTTCACATATTCTCTTGCCATCTGATTCTTTAAGATACGGACCGGTGTCCCTGCTATACGGCCGGTTACCATGGTTCCGTTATCTCCGGATGCGATCACTGCCTGTTTGTATGCCTCATGGATCGGACATTCTTCTGCTGCAAGAAGACAGGTTCCCACCTGTACACCTACGGCACCCAAAGCAAGGGCTGCTGCAAGCTGTCTTCCGTCTGCAATTCCTCCTGCTGCAATGACCGGAATATTGACCGCATCTGCTACCTGGGGTACCAGTGCCATAGTTGTCATCTCTCCAACATGTCCGCCGCTTTCAGTTCCTTCTGCGATAACCGCATCTGCACCGGCTCTTTCCATTCTCTGTGCCAGTAAAGAGCTTGCCACTACCGGCATAACAAAAATGCCCGCTTCCTTCCACGCCGGAATGTATTTTCCCGGATTTCCTGCTCCGGTAGTTACAATTTTGACACCTTCCTCAATAACGATCTTTGCCATCTCATCCGCCTGAGGATGCATCAGCATAATATTTACACCAAATGGCTTATCTGTAAGAGTTTTGCATTTTCTGATGTTTTCTCTTAAATCCTCTGCGCTCATCCCGCCTGCACCGATCAGTCCCAGACCGCCTGCATTGGAAATTGCTGCTGCAAATTCTCCTGTAGCAATATTTGCCATACCACCCTGAATGATCGGGTATTTGATACCAAACATTTCGTTTAATTTCATGATTGTTTCCTCACTTTCCAATCACTGTTTATATTGTCAAAAGGGCACTACTCCATGTAAAGCCTGCTCCAAAGCCCACCAGAATGATTTTCATTCCTGATTTTAACATTCCCTTTTCATACATCTCATCCAATGCGATGGGAATGCTGGCCGCCGATGTGTTAGCATAGCGATCCATGTTCTTATAAAACTTTACGCCCTTATATTTTCTGCTTACATGATCAATGATTCTTTCATTTGCCTGATGACACACCACATAATCAATGTCTTTTATTGTTTTTCCTGCCTTCTCAAGAATTTCATCAATTCCCTGGGCAATGGCCTTTACTGCAAACTTAAATACCTTGCTTCCTTCCATCAAAAGGTGCTGATTTTTATAGCCCACACCCTTACAGGATAAGACCTCATCGTTACCGTCAGACCAGGCCTTCTGGTAAAATTCATTTTCTTCCAATGTGAGGACTGCTGCCGCTGCCCCGTCCCCAAAAAGGACACAGGTGGAACGGTCCTCCATGTCCAGAATTCTGGACATCTGTTCACTTCCAATTAACAGTGCATATTTTTTGTCCTGACCAGATAATACGCTTCGACAAACACCCAGACCGTACAAAAAGCCCGAACAGGCCGCACTTAAATCAAATGCAAGAACCTCTGTTTCAAGTCCCAATGCATTTTGTACCATGCATGCCACCGATGGAAATACATAATCTCCGGTGGCAGTTGCCACGATCACAAGTCCGATTTGTTTTTTGTCAATTTCTGCCTTTTCTACGGCTCTTTTTGCCGCCAGAATGGCAAGACTCTGACAAGTCTCTTCCTCACAAAAATATCTCTGCCGTATTCCGGTACGGGTGGAGATCCATTCATCGCTGGTATCCACCAACCGGCTTAAATCATCATTGGTCACAACCTTTTGCGGCAGGGCTCTCCCTGTCGCCACAATTTTGATTCCCTGCATGTTCATTTCCCTAAACTTATCTTTTCAATTGCTGTCCTTCACCAAGATATGCTCCGTCAATCTTTCGGAATTTCTCATATCGATTTTTGGCGATGGCGGAACCTTTCATTTTCTTCATTTTTTTCAGTTCTTCCAAAAGCATTCCGTCAATTGTTTTCATGGTTTGCTCATTTTCCTGTATGACACCGTCAATGAGCCCGTATTCTAAAAGTTCTTCCGCTGTAATTTTCATTACATCACAGGCTTCTGCTGCTCTGGCCGAATCCTTCCAAAGAATACTTGCAAAGCCCTCCGGTGATAGGATGGAATATACGGAATTTTCCAGCATCCATACCTGATCGGCCACCCCTAGAGCCAGGGCACCGCCGCTGGAGCCTTCCCCTGTAATAATTGCGATCACAGGAGTGTTTAAACTGCTCATGGCAGCAATATTTTCCGCAATGGCAGTACTCTGACCATTGCTTTCCGCTTCCAGCCCCGGATAGGCTCCCGGTGTATCAATGAATGTGATCACCGGCCGTTTAAATTTCTCCGCCTGTTTCATCAGACGCAGTGCTTTTCGGTATCCTTCCGGAGAAGTCATGCCGAAATTATACCGGATATTTTCTTCGGTGGTTTTTCCCTTTCTGTGTCCGATCACCGTCACAGGAACTCCATGAAACATGGCAATTCCTCCTACAATGCTGCCGTCCTCTTTTCCAAGACGGTCACCCTTTAATTCTATAAAATCTTCAAAAAGGCCATCTATGTAGTCCATAATGCCTGCTCTGTCTTTACTTCTGGCCAATAACACACGATCATAAGCAGTCATATTCTGTTTTTTCATAATTGATCCTCCTGCCTATCTGTGCATTTTCAAAATTTTGTACAGAACGTTTTTTAAATCTTTACGTTCAACTACCATATCTACCATTCCATGCTCCAGTAAAAACTCTGCTCTCTGGAAGCCCTTTGGCAGCTTCTGTCCAATGGTCTGCTCAATGACTCTCGGTCCTGCAAAACAGATGAGTGCCTTTGGCTCCGCAATAATAATGTCTCCAAGATTCGCAAAGCTTGCACTGACACCTCCGGTGGTAGGATTGGTCAGCACCGAAACAAAGAGGCCGCCCTCATTTTTAAACTTTTCTATGGCCGCGGAGGTTTTTGCCATCTGCATTAAGGAAAATAAACCTTCCTGCATTCTTGCACCACCACTGGCAGAAAAAATAATGAGGGGTAATTTTTTCTTTCCGGCATACTCTGTGATGCGAACGATTTTTTCGCCTACCACAGTTCCCATGCTGCCCATCAGAAAACGTCCATCCATGACCCCAATGGCAGTTTCTATCCCATGAAGCTTCATAACCCCAGTCATTACCGCATCTGCATGTCCGGTACGCTCCTCATTGGCTTTTAATTTTTCCTCATATTCAGGAAAATTAAGAGGATTTCCTGTCCGAAGTCTTTTATCCTGCTCTCGAAACGTTTTTTTATCCGCAAGACTCAAAAGCCGTTCCTGAGGAGTCATGGGAAAATAAAACTGACACTTTGGACAAATCTTATGATTCTCCCTTACCTGAAGTGCAAAAACCTCTTCCTTACAATGAGGACAGGTAATTTTTGCCTGTTCACGAGCTGGTTTTCGAATGTCCAGCAGATGATTTAAGCTTTTTCTGCGCTTTTGAAACAGATCATTCATCATCGACACTCATTTCCTCCTCGTACCATTTCATAATTGTGTCACTGTTTTTCTCCCAAAAGGAGGTATTATAGCTTCCCCGGATAAACTCGGGATGATAGGTCAGTAAATGCATAAATTCTGCATTGGTTTTTAAATCCTCAATGATTAATTCTTCCAGTGCTCTTCGAAGTCTTTTGATTGCTTCCAGCCTTGTCTGACCTTTTACGATCACCTTTGCCACCATGGAATCATAATAAGGACTCACCTCACAGCCTCCATATAAATGACTGTCGATTCGAACGCCGTATCCTCCCGGAAAATGAAGCTGACCGATCTTTCCGGCCGCTTCTGCATTAATTCTGCACTCAATGGCATGTCCTTCCGATTTGATGTCCCTTTGTGTAAGCTCTAACTTTCTGCCAGCTGCAATTTTAATCTGCTCTTTTAACAGATCTACACCCGTCAGCATTTCAGTCACCGGATGCTCTACCTGAATTCGTGTATTCATTTCAATAAAATAAAAATGATTTTCACTATCCAGCACAAACTCCACCGTACCGGCGCTGTAGTAGCCTGCCGCCTTTGCAGCTTTGACAGCCGTCTCACCCATCTGCTTTCTTAAATCCTCTGACAGCACCCAGGCCGGAGATTCCTCTAAAAGCTTCTGATTTCTTCTTTGAATAGAACAGTCACGCTCTCCAAGATAAATCAGATTGCCATGCTGATCTCCCAAAATCTGAAACTCAATGTGATGGGGATTTAAGATGAGCTTTTCCATGTACATATCATCATTTCCAAAGGCTGCCCTCGCTTCTTCCTTGGCAGCTAAAAATGCATTTGTCAGCTCTTCCGGGGCAAATACCTTACGCATGCCCTTTCCGCCGCCCCCTGCAGATGCTTTGAGCAGTACCGGATAACCAATCCTTTGAGCTTCAGCCTTGGCTTCTTCCACTGTGTCAATCAAGCCTGCACTTCCCGGAACCACAGGAACACCCTCTCCTATCATCATCTGACGGGCGGTCTGTTTATCACCCATTTTTTCGATGATCTCACTGGAAGGACCAATAAATGTGATTCCATTTTCCTCACATTTCTTAGCAAATCGGGCATTCTCTGATAAGAATCCATATCCCGGATGGATGGCATCGCAACCCATTTTCAAAGCTGTTGTTAATATCACATCTTCATTTAAATAGCTGTCTGAAGCCTTCGGCGGGCCAATACAGACCCGATGAGCAGCCAGCATCACCGGCAATGTTTCTTCATCGGCAGTAGAATAAACCGCTACCGTTTCGATTCCCATTTCTCTGCAGCAGCGGATAATACGCAGTGCAATCTCTCCACGGTTTGCCACAAGAATTCTCTTGAACATAATTTTCTCACCTAACTTATTCTCATCAGTACCTGATGAAATTCCACCATCTGACCATTTTCTGCATCGATGGTCTCAATGATTCCGTCACAAGGAGCTGTAATTTCGTTCATCAGCTTCATAGCTTCAATAATACCTACCACATCTCCTTTTTTAACCTTTTGACCAACCGTCACAAATGGAGCTTCCTCCGGCGATGGAGCCTGATAGAAGGTTCCAACCAACGGTGCCTCTACGGCAGTTCCGGATGTGTCATTCTTTTTTTCTTTTTTCTGAACCGCTGTGGTTTCCGTCCATGTAACTGCCGGAACCGCTGCTGCCTGGCCGCCTTTTTTGAACGCAACCTTCACACCTTCCATATTCAGCTTTAATTCTCCTATGGAAGATGCTTCAAAACGGCTCATCAGTTCATAAATATCCTGAATATTCATTGTTCTTCTCTCTTAAGCAAGATTTTTGTTGATGTAGTCAACAACATCTTTCACTGTAACAAATGCCATTAAGTCTTCATCACCGATGGTTAAACCGAATGCTTCCTCAAGAGCCATGCTAAGCTCTACCGCATCTAAAGAGTCTGCGTTTAAATCTTCCTTTAATGCAGCTCCTAAAACCACTGCTTCCTCATCACATCCAAGTGTGTCTACAATTACTTCTTTTACTTTATCAAATGTCATTATTTTTTCCTCCAATTTCTAATTGTTTATTCTTTTAACTAAATTTATTTAACTAAATTTGTCGTTACAAACTATACAGCCGGAAGTTTACTTTGTCAACCATTAACTTCAATAAATTTAGATACTTGAATTCTTTTTAGGAAAATGTAATAATATGTATAAATATTTATTAATTTTCTTATGCAACACTTACAACGCTGGAGGTTCCTATGAAAAACATCATTACCTATACCCGGGAAAATTTTGATACTTTTGATCAGTTTCCATTTCACTCTGTAGATAGTTTGATCTTATCCTCTGCTGCCTACATCCATTTTCCTGATGTGATTCCTGAAGTGGAAAATTGGAAGGGAATCCGATTACAGGAGCTTTACCGGGCAGAATTTTTTGATGAAATGTTTCATAACATTCCTTTGGGAGAGGATACAAAACAGCTTTTCTTTGCACTGGCCGCAAGCCCGCGTTTTCGTGATATTCGTATCATGGGATATACCGAGCAGTTTGATCTGACGGCGCAAAAACAGTTTTGTGCAATGACTTTCCAGGTCCAGCCGAATTTATACTACATCGCCTTTCGCGGAACAGACTCTACCTTCGTGGGCTGGAAGGAAGACTTTAACATGGCTTTTCAGTCTCCGATTCCGTCTCAGGAAGAAGCTGTTCGCTACATAAAAAAGGCCTCCCTTTACTGTCGAGGCCGCCTTTTAACAGGCGGTCACTCCAAAGGAGGAAATCTTGCAGTCTATGCCGCCGCAAAATGCGGTAAAAATATTCAGCGTCAAATTGAAAAGGTTTACTCCCACGACGGACCGGGGTTTCTGGAAAGCACACTGCAAAGCAAAGAATTTCTGGATATTTCTTCCTGCATTGAAAAAACGCTGCCCCAGTCTTCTGTCATCGGAATGATGTTGGAGCATCGTGCAAACTTTGATATCGTAAAGAGCAACACCATGGGACTATTGCAGCATAATCAGTTTACATGGGAAATAGAAGGAAATCATTTTGTTTATATAGAAAATCTGACAAAAAATGCCAGATTTACTGACAGGACATTGACTGACTGGCTAAATTACATTTCAGAGGAGGACCGGGAGCGATTTGTAGATTCCCTGTACAGCGTCTTAAATGCAAATAACTTAACCAGTATTGATGATTTTAAATCTGAATGGCAGACTGCGATTCCGGCAACACTCCATGCAATTTCCCAGCTGGATGGGGATACAAAAAAGTTTATTTTACATACCTTAAAAAAACTGGCTTCTATGGGAATCAAAAATGTTGCCATATTGGGAAAAGATAAAACAAAAGTATAAAAACGCTCCCACAGCAAAAACTGTGGGAGCTAAGATTTTCTGTTACTTTAACAATTTCGGAGCCAATACATTTGCAAGAAGCAATGCAGAAACACCGGCTGCCATTTTGGATACCATCATGGGCACAACCATTTCCGGATCCACGCCGGCAATAAATGCCAGATGATCCCCCAGTACAAAGGTTGCCGAAATCGAAAAGGTAAGCACCAGTAAGCGGCTCTTCTGACTCATCTGATTGAGCAGATCCAATGCCGGGAAATAGCTTGCAAGTGTAGCAATTAGTGCAGCACCTCCGGCCTCATCCATTCCCAGCTGATCCGCCATTTTCCGCAATGGCTTTTGGAAGGTTCTTGTAAACCATAATACCATAGGAAACGCACCGGACAAGATCAGACTAATGGTTCCTGTGATCAAAATTGCATCTGTCAGAGGAGAGGTACCGCCTTCCACTGCCGGTTCTACCATCAGATAAAACAGCGGCAGGCGAAGCCCGGTCACCGACTGAACAGCAGCAAGCACCAACGCCACCGTCAGCACCACCTGCATTCCTTTGCCAACTGCACAAAATGCGTTCATCAACTGTTTTGGCCGAAGTGCCAGACCGATTGCAACTAACACCGAGACGATTATCACCGGAATCAGATTGACCATAATTTCCATAAAAGAAATTTTATATGATGTCATATTCATCGCAAGTCCTCCCGCAATACATCCAAGAGGAATCGTAATAATGGCCACTAACACAGCCGCCGCAAAACAGTGATAATCCTTCTCTTCCAAAAAGGGCAGCGTCATTGGAATCATGCCAATGAAAATACATCCAAAGGTACTCCCCAGTACAACTCCCGAAAAATTGGCAATTGCCAGATTACCTCCGGATAACTCCAGTGCAAGCGGATACGCACCCGAATCCACTGGTAAGATGGTGCCTGCAAACATGGCCGGAGATGCTCCAAAAAATTCATACACCGGAGAAATGAGCGGTTCCAGCACAAGCTTCAAAATCGGAACCAGCGTAATAATTCCAATCATGATCAGTGCCAGGGTCTTTAATGTAGCAAAGGCTTCATCGAACTTTTCTCCATATCCGTGTTTATTTCCTCTGATCTTATCCACACCGCCTACAACGCAAAAAAACATCATAATGATCATAATCGCTGAATTGACCGAAAAATTTTCCATAATTTCTTTCAGCGAATTTGTCAACACTTCCAGATTGGCAATCTCTTTTATCAGCTCTCCGTACATTCCATTTTCCCCCAGGTTTCTTAGTTTGTACAATTATATCCTTAAATTCATACCACTGGCAACCGCTTTCTCTAATTCCGGGATGCTGTTTCCCTCATACTCAGCAAAGTCTCATAAATATCTATCTTCCCCCATCCAAACTCTGTGTTTGGATATCTTCGTGCATCCCGGATCGCTCCGCGAATCAGATAGTTTTTAATCTGTACTCCTGTATAACCGGGCTCATACTCCATCAGTAAAAGTGCAATACCTGCTGCCAATGCAGCTGCCACAGAGGTTCCGCTCCGCCTGGTATAAAGACCTCCCCTGACAGGTCCCTTCACATTGACTCCCGGTGCAGCCAGATCAGGTTTTACCATTCCATCCCTGGTAAAGCCTCTGGAAGATTCCAGATAAATGCCTTCCGTCTCTGTAGAATATGCAGAAACTGTAAGGCTCTGTCTTCCATTCCCCGGCTCTGTAATCGTCGTTTCCGGATCCGGCCTTAAAAAAACTGCCTCTCCCTGAATAAATGGCGTGATAGGCATCCACAGATCAAAACATCCCCCATAAACTTCCTCCTGAAAAATACGAAGCTTCCAGATTCCATCCGTGGGATTTCTCATGAAAATGCGAATCAATGTTGCTCCGGTAATCTCCTCCACCCTTTCATAGATCACATAAATGATAGTCTGCTCAAAAATAAAAGAAAGGGTTTCCTGTAAATAAGGTCTTGCAGGCAGCTTTTCTACCACCTCTCCCGTGGGTGATACAAATCCGATACCATAAAGATCCGGGGCATCTGCCCAAAATTCGATATACAGCCCTTCTTTGATTCCCGCGCATCTTATTTCCACATCCTGATACAATACTCCCTCATAGGACTGACTTCTAAAATGATGTGCTGCATTCCCCTCATTACCTCCGGCCAAAACAACACTGCGTCCGGGCTGTGATGAAATCAAATCCAGATAATTTGCAAAGGTTCCGATTCCATTATGATCCCCCTTGCTGGAACAAACACCGAAGTACAGCACCATATCCCGATTACGCTCTCCGGAAAATGCGATCATAAAATCTGTGGCTGCAATCAAATCCGCCTCCTCATAAGCCGGTGTTTCTTCCGAAATGAACCAGAACTTTTTCAGGCACCCGTTTGCCTGCCGCAGCTTTACCACCAACAGTTCTGCATTGGGGGCAATTCCGGTAAATCCTTCCTCCTCCACAACGTTCCCGGCTGCAAGTCCGCTCATAAAGGTTCCGTGACCAATTTCATCTGTCACCGGCACCATGCTTTGGGGATCTTCACTTTTTAACGCCTCATTGATCTGTTCCTGAAAATACAGCTTCCCAAAGGGAACCCCAAAGGAAGCCTCTCCCTCCGCCGTCTGATCCCAGATTGCCAGAATTCGGCTGCTTCCATCTCCTAATCGAAACACCGGATGTGTATAATCAATTCCCGTATCTGCAATCCCAAAAATGACTCCTCTTCCTGTCAGATTCAGATAAGGCTGTCTGCGAAGCTTTAATACCCCCATTTCTTCCGCAGCCACCAAATCAGAAAGACCATATAACTTCTTATTTAAATACGCTCCGTTGCATTCCGTCATAAAATCCTCTTTTTCATTAAAATACGCTCATGAAACCAAATGGTTCCATGAGCGCTTTGAAATAGTTTTTAAACATATACAGAAAGCTCCACGCATATCCTGCCCTTTTTTGTTTCGTATTTTATCCCTTCATAAATAAACTTCCCAAATCCTCTGTAAGTTACAACATCTCCACTTTTCAACTGATAGCTGTTGTTCTCACACTGCCTTCCATTTACAAAGACCTTTTTCTCACGAAAGGCCAGAATGCTCTGGCTTCGGGACAGATTACATAATTTTCCTAAAATTGCGTCGATTCTCTCCGATGCAGCAGTCACTTCTCGTCTTTCCAGAGTGGGCTTTAAAATATCCGGTGCCTCATCAAGCACACGGCACTGCATGGAGGTGTGTCTTACCTGAACCAGATTTTCCGCAATATAAGGAGCAATATTTTCTGTACAAAAAATATACGCCTTCTTCCCCTTGATCGCAATATCTCCTACAATTTCCCGTTCAATCCCAAGATTCATGATCGCGCCCAGAAAATCCCTGTGAGAAAAATCATCCGAAAATTTTTCAATCAACGCCTCTGCCAAAAGACAGCAGATGGGGAAAGGTTCCTCATATCCAAACAGTTCTTCAGACCCAAAACGAATCATCTGCCGCTCACAATTCTCCGTACCGCCAAACACAGTAAAGGGAACATGGGCAATTTCCCTTTTCATTTCATAGAATGTATTCATTTCAGCCATGTTCAGAAAATTAGTAAAAACATATTGATTGTTTCTCCAGGATTTTTCGGCCAGCTCTGCCAGTCTCTTCTTTAAAAGCTCCATCCCATCTCCTAACCTGCAAACTGGCTGTTGTACAGCTCTGCATAAAATCCATTCTGTTTTAACAATTCCTCATGATTTCCCTGTTCCACAATATTCCCATCCTTCATCACAAGAATCACACCCGCTTCACGAATTGTGGAAAGTCTGTGGGCAACAATAAAACTTGTTCTTCCTTCCATCATTCTTGCAAAAGCCTGCTGAATCTTAATTTCCGTACGGGTATCAATGCTTGAGGTGGCCTCATCCAGAATCAGCATCGGCGGCAGACAGAGCATCACTCTCGTAATGCAAAGCAGCTGTTTCTGCCCCTGTGATAAATTGCCTCCATCTTCTCCCAGCACAGTATCATATCCATTTGGAAGTCGTTTGATAAAATCATGGGCTTTTGACTCTTTCGCCGCGTGGATGATCTCTTCCATCGTTGCATCCGGCTTTCCAATGATAATATTATCCTTTACCGTACCGCCTCGAATCCAGGTATCCTGAAGAACCATTCCGAAATTCGTTCTAAGAGAACCTCTGGTAACGTTTCGAATCTCATGCTCATCTACCAGAATCTTTCCTTCATTCACATCATAAAATCTCATCAGAAGATTGATCAGTGTGGTTTTTCCACACCCCGTCGGTCCTACAATGGCAATTCTCTGCCCCGGCTTTACTGATAAGTTAAAATTCTGAATCAGCTTCTTATCTGCTGCATAGGAGAAATATACATTCTCAAGTGTCAGCTCACCTTTTGCATTCTCCAGTACCACTGCCCTTTCTGCATCCGGAATTTCCGGCGCTTCTTCGATCAGTTCAAAAACTCGGGCAGCACATGCAAGAGCGTTTTGAAGTTCTGTAATAACACCGGAGATTTCATTGAAAGGCTTCGTATATTGATTTGCATAGCTTAAAAAACAGGTCAGCTGACCAACAGAAAGTCTTCCGTTTAATGCTGCGACGGCTCCGGTAATTCCAACTCCTGCATAAATCATACTGTTGATAAATCGTGTACATGGATTTACCAGAGAAGAATAAAATGTTGCATCCAGAGAATATTTCTGCAGTCTTCCATTAATCTCGTCAAATCTTTCCTGATTTTCCTCTTCATGCCCAAAGGCCTTCACCACCTTCAGATTTCCTACCATCTCTTCAATGAGAGAGGTCTGTTCCCCTCGGGTCTCTGACTGCTTTTTGAACATGGTATAGGTGCGCTTCGCAATAAATCCCGCTACAAACAGCGACAACGGCGTTAAAACCACTACCACCAGCGCAATCTTTACATGAATTCCAAACATAAAAACCAAAGTTCCGGCAATCGTCAAAATTCCTGTAAAAAGCTGGGTAAATCCCATCAGTAAACCTTCCGCAAACTGATCCACATCCGCAATCATACGGCTTACAATCTCTCCATAGGAACGACTGTCCACATATTTTAGCGGCAGACGTTCCAGCTTTTCAAAAGCTTCCTGTCGAATATCCTGCACCACATGATAGGTAATATGATTATTAATAATATTCATCAGCCACTGGAACAATGCCGTGCCGGCAATTACCAGAACCATCATTTTTAAACTCCTGAAAAGTCCCGTAAAGTTTACAAGCCCCTTGGAGACGATCCCATCTACTGCATCCCCTGTCAAGATCGGCAGATACAAGGTGAAAACTACCGCAGCTGCTGCCATCAATAAGGATAACGCTACCAGCACACCATATTTTTTTATTCGTTTCAAAACCTTTTTTAAGGTGGATTTCTTATTCATAAGCTTCCTCCTCTTCTTCCTGGCTCTGATACTGGGAAGCGTAAATTTCCTGATATACTTCACAATGCTCTAAAAGGTATTTATGAGTACCCAGGCCAACCATTTTTCCATCTTCCAGCACAACGATCTTGTCTGCAAACTGAATGCTGGAGGTTCGCTGGGAAACGATAAATGTAGTCATGGTGTCTTTACGCGCCTTTAGTTCCATGCGCAAACGTGCATCTGTTACATAATCCAGAGCAGAGGTACTGTCGTCCAAAATCAAAATCTCCGGTTTTCTCACAAGTGCACGGGCAATGGTTAAACGCTGTCTTTGTCCGCCGGAAAAATTCTTCCCCCCCTGTGCTACCGGGGCATCCAGGGCTTGATCCCGTTTTTCCACAAATCCCAGCGCCTGAGCAGCCAAAAGTGCCTCTTTCATTTCTTCCTCTGATGCATCTTTCTTGCCCCAGCAAAGATTACTTTTAATGGTTCCTTTGAAAAGCACTGCCTTTTGAGGAACCACTCCGATACGCTCACGTAACGTTTCCAAAGAATACTGTTCTATTGGCTTTCCGTGAAAACGTACCATTCCTTTCGTTGCATCATAAAATCGAGGAATCAGATTCACCAGTGTTGACTTTCCGGAACCGGTGCCGCCGATGATTCCAACAGTTTCTCCTTTATATACTGCAAAATCAATCTCTGATAAAGACTCTTCTCCCGCATTCGCATAGCAAAAGCTCACATTTTCAAATTCCAGAATCGGCGTTTCCTGATTTTCCGCAATATCTTCGTTTCCTTCTTCAACCATGCTGCTTTTCACGTCAAACACAGAGTTGATACGTTTTGCGCTGGATAGTGCTTTGGTAATGAGCACGATCAGGTTTGCCATTTTAATCAATTCTATCAGAATCTGAGAAATGTAGTTGATGAGCGCAATGACCTGGCCCTGGCTCAAATGTCCTGCATCCACCTGCATTGCTCCTAAATAGATCAGTACTACAAGACCAAGGTTAACGATTACATAAGTTACCGGATTCATCAGGGCGGAAATTTTTCCAACCATCAGCTGCATCCCTGTCAGCGATTCATTTTCTTTTCTAAATTTTTCAATTTCTTCTTTTTCCTTATGAAATGCCCGTATCACACGGATTCCTCGCAGATTTTCCCTTGTCAGGGCAAGCACTTTGTCCAGATGCTTTTGCACCTGCTGATACATTGGCATTGTCAGAAGCATAATCCCGAATACCACA
>ERZ808026.47-NODE-47-length-20846-cov-3.158265_pt1 | contig 20846 bp, 11 predicted proteins | sample MGYA00380182_ERZ808026 | MGnify/ENA primary metagenome ERZ808026 (study PRJEB31490, sample SAMN06133376) | cow dung metagenome | isolation source: H9 | host: cow | place: China: Chengdu | collected 2015-05 ... | reverse complement strand
ATTTCATTGTTCTGTGCCATAATTCTTGTCCTCCTAAATTATTTAGCCTGTTTGTTAGCTCTTCTCTTCTCAGCGTATGCAATTGCATGCTTGTCCATAGCGAAAGTGAGGAATCGCATGATTCTCTCATCGCGACGATACTGAGTCTCGAGTCTTGCGATCACCTGAGTGTCAGCCTTGAACTCGATCATGTAATAGAATCCTGTAGTCTTCTTCTGGATAGGGTAAGCAAGCTGACGCAGACCCCAGTCCTCTTCGTACACGATCTCACCGCCCTTAGCGACGATGTAGTCGACGTACTTCTTTACCGCTTCCTTCATCTGAGCCTCAGACAAAACGGGAGTTGCAATGAAAACGGTTTCGTACTGTTTGATCATTTTGTTTGTAATTAATTGTTTAATAATAAATTGCATTCATTTGTCGGGACAAAATCCCACAAATGGGCTGCAAATATAGGAAATTATTTTGGAAATGCAAAATGTTTTGGACTCCTCGACAGTCTGGGATTGATGGGATGCTCGGGATTGAGGGGGATAGGCTGCCCTTGAGGTCGTCGATGACGGGTGCTGGTATTGATGCTGCGGTGGACTGTCAATGATATTGGAGTGGGGAGGTTGAAATATGTAATGAAAAATGCGTATTTTGCTTTTATATATTAGTAAATAGACGTATATTTGCACGTTTATATTTAATTAAAACAACCTTATTATTAAAAATATGAAACGTTTCTTTGATCCGCCTCAGGCTAAGCCTCTGCTTCCTAAAGAGAAGATAGACAAGGTCTTCAAGTCCATGAGGTTCAAGGTCTTTATGGGTTCGTTCCTGGGATACGCTGCTTACTATCTTGTCCGCAAGAATCTTTCGCTTGCATCGGCTGATATGATTGCTGAAGGACTTATCGACAAGCAGGGTGTCGGAATTGCGGCGTCTGCGGTGTCTATTGCCTATGCATTCAGCAAGTTCGTGATGGGAACCCTTTCTGACCGTTCAGATGCAAGAAAGTTCCTCACAATCGGTCTGGTGATAGCATCTCTCGTGATGATGTCTGTGGGATTCCTTCCGTTCTCAGCAACCAACATGGCGGTTAACGTTGCCATGCTCTTTGTGCTTATGCTTTTTGTGGGAGTTCTTTCAGGAATGGGATGGCCTCCATGCGGAAGAATCATGGCATATTGGTTCTCGAACAACGAGCGAAGCTTCAAGATGTCTCTCTGGAATACCTCGCACACAATCGGTGCCGGTACGCTCGGAGTCATTGCGCTTCTTGGAGTAGGTGTCTTTGCAGATCTCGGAATCGACCAGACTTGGAGAGCAAACTTCATATTTCCTTCTGCGGTAGCGCTCGTCATTGCAGTCTTCTGCTGGTGGGCACTCAGAGATACTCCTGAGTCATGCGGACTTCCTTCTGTTGCTGACTGGAGAAATGACCACTCAGGTGTGAAGACCAAGGAGAAGGTCGGTGAGAAGGTGCCTTTCAAGACACAGATCGTTGACTACGTCCTCAAGAACAAGTGGATCTGGATGATTTCATTTGCCAATGCATTTGTATATCTGGTAAGATATGGTGTGGGTGACTGGTCGCCTACATACCTTCAGGAGTCAGGCATCATGACTGCAGCAGAGAGTAAGCTTGCGTTCTCGATCCATAACTATGTTGGTGCTGTGGGAACAATCATCTGCGGATGGATCTCCGCCAAGTTCTTCAAGGGCAAATGTGCACCTGCTAACGTCATCTTCATGTCGCTGGTGACTGTCGGTGCCATCATCTACTGGCAGATTCCTGCTCTTGCTGCAGCTACAGGCATTGCAGCCAAGGTCTGGGCATATGTGGCCCTCATCCTTATCGGATTCTGCATCTACGGTCCTGTCGCTCTCGTTACAATCCAGGCTGTGAACCTCGTTCCTAAGAATGCAACCGGAACAGCAGCCGGTTTTGTTGGTATCTTCGGATATCTCGTCGGAGACTCACTTCTTTCGAAGATCATCGTGGGAAGTGTTGCTGATTACAGCTGGAATGCAGCCAACCTTACAATGGTGATCGGTGCAGCTCTAGGAGTCGTGCTCTGCATCCTTACAATCAAATCAGAAAAAGCTTAAACATAATTTAAATAAGGTATATGAAATTCTTTGCAAAGATTTTCGCAGCTGTTATCCTGGCTTTTGTATCATTCGCATGCACAAAGCCAGGTACTGCTGACTTTGATGTGCAGTTTGCAGTTCCTGGAACTGTATCCATCAATTTCAATGATACGGAGATGGAGTTCCGAGTTATGTTCTCAAAGGCTCCGCTCCAGTCAGACGTGGTAATCCTTGGCGATCCTACAGGAAAGCTTCACACATGTGCCATAACATCTGTATCTCCAAAATCCTTCAAGATAGCTCTTTATGATAATCTTGTATCGGGAGTTCATAATGTTTATATCCAAAGAGGCTCGCAGAAGAAGTTTGTAGGCTCGATGGAGGTATTCGTGACATATACAAATACCGATGCTGGGGACATCGAGGTTAAGGAAGGAAATAATGTCTATGGACTGGTGTCGTGTGGTGGAAAGGGTATTCCTGGCGTTGTGGTATCTGATGGTTATGAAGTTGTAATGACTGATGCCGATGGTGTTTATCAGTTTAAGTCTAATAAGGTGCATGGCTATGTGTTCGTGTCGGTTCCGAGCGGATATGAAGCTATTTCAGAGGGTGTAATGCCAAAGCTTCACCATTTCCTGACCAAACCTAAGTCAGAAGTTGAGCGAGTGGATTTTCCTCTCGTGGAATCTGCTGGCCAGGATAATCATACAATGCTCGTGTTCGGTGACATTCACCTTGCAAACAGAACAAACGATGCGCGTCAGTTCGCTGAGTTTACCGCCGATGTAAATGACTATCTTGCAGCAAATCCTGGCAAGAAGACCTATGCTCTTACCTTGGGAGATATGACTTGGGACCTTTATTGGGTTTCAAACAAGTATTCTTTTGATGAGTACATCAGAGATATCAATAAGATCAACGGCATTAAGGTGTTCAATACGATCGGTAACCATGATCATGAAATGGCTGTAGGAGTCAAGGGTGACTTTGACACAGTGATCAAGTATAAGAAGGCGATTGCTCCTACCTATTACTCATTTAATATAGGTAAGGTGCATTATATCGTTCTCGACGACATCAATTGTACTAATACCGGAGCCGGTGATGCCAATAGCCGTCAGTATGATGACTATGTGGTGAAGGAACAGCTTGACTGGTTGAAGAAGGACCTTTCATTCGTGTCGACATCCACACCTCTTGTAATCACTATGCATGCTCCTTTGTATAATGACTCAGACAATGGCAGTCTGAACAATACATCAGAGTTTGAGGAAATAGTCAAGTCTTATACTACCCATGTATGGACAGGTCATACACATAAGATGTATAATGTGGACAAACTATCTGCCAAGAAGGTGTTCGAGCATAATGCCGGTGCGGTATGTGCGACATGGTGGTGGACCGGCAACTGGACACCAGGACTCCATCTTGCTCAGGATGGTGCACCAGGTGGATATTCTATCATTAACGTGACCGGTACAGATTTCAAGTGGAAGTTCAAAGGAACAGGAAGAGATTCCAATCATCAGTTCAGGACATATGACCGTAACCAGTTCGCTCTGACTGCTGATACTTACGTGGCATCTACCGCTTCATCAGCCAATAAGAAGAAGTTTGAGGACGCTGTCGGCGATTGGAAGAATGTGGACAAAGGTAATTATGTATATATAAATGTATGGAACTATGATCCTCAGTGGACAATTTCTGTAACAGAGAACGGTACTTCACTTAAGGTGGACCGAGTATCTGCGAAGGATCCCCTCCATCTTATCGCCTACAACGGAAAGTCTCCGACAGGTGGTTTCGGTACTTCTGTAACAAAGCATCTCTTCCGAGTTCAGGCTACAAGCGCTACTTCAACACTTGAGATCAAGGTTACAGACCGTTTCGGAAATGTCTATACGGAAAGCATGAAGAGGCCTAAGGCATTTTCACTCAATGCATACAAATAACCTATTTATAACTACTATCATTAACTAAAATTTATTTTATGAGATTAATTAAACCAATAGCTGTATCTCTGCTTTTGGCCTTTAGTGGATTGATTTCACTTTATGCACAGAGCAGATCAGTATCGGGAAAAGTTCTCGATGAACAGCAGGTTCCGATCATTGGTGCCGCAGTCATTCTGGCTGGGGGGGGCAGTGTCGGCTCAGTAACAGACATTGATGGTAACTTTGCACTTACAGTGCCATCTGGAGATGTTACTCTCAACGTTACATGCCTTGGATATGAGTCTAAGGCAGTGTCAGTTCCGAATACTCAGTCTTTGGTTACCATCATCCTCAAGGAGGATTCGATGATGATCGACGAGACTGTGGTTGTGGGTTATGGTACTCAGAAGAAGGTAAACCTTACTGGTGCCATCACAACTGTAGCGAGCAAGGAACTTGAGAACAGAACATCACACTCCCTGACTAACATGCTCCAGGGTTCGGTTCCAGGTCTTAACATTACCACTTCGTCAGGTACTCCTGGTGCATCAGGATCCATCAACATCCGTGGTGTCACATCTATCAATGATGCTGAGCCAATCGTTGTGATCGACGGTGCTATCGGTGACCTTGACCGTGTCAACCCTAATGACGTTCAGTCTATCTCTGTCATCAAGGATGCAGCAGCTGCAGCAGTTTATGGTGCACGTGCTGCCTATGGTGTGATCCTCATCACAACCAAGAGCGGTAGTGATAAGGATGGCAAGGCAATCGTCAAGTATAGCGGTAAGTTCGGATGGGAGGAGCCAACAACTTCAACTGATTATGAGACAAGAGGTTATTGGTCTGTATATACAGTTGATAAGTTCTGGCAGGCAGACGCTGGTAAGAAGTATACTACATATACTGATTACGATATGGGTCAGCTCCTTGCACGTGTGAACGATAAGACAGAGCATCCTGATCGTCCATGGGTAGTTGAGGACGTACGTAACGGTAAGAGACAGTGGGTTTACTATGCCAACACTGACTGGTACCACGAACTCTATAAAGACCAGCACCCTGTACAGAAGCACTCTGTATCTATCAGCGGCGGTGGCAAGGCTGTAAGATACTTCCTTTCTGCAAGCTACGATAAGAAGGTCGGTGTAATCAAGCAGAACCCTGATGTTTACCAGAAGTATAACCTCAGATCTAAGCTCGATTTCGATATCAACAAGTGGTTCAAGATGTCTAACAATACATCTTACTTCGCTTCTTCTTACTCATTCCCAGGTGTGGGTGATGTTGAGAATGCATTTGCTTATGCAGCTCGTCACGCCCTTGCAGCCTTCCCGCTCAAGAACCCTGATGGATCATGGGTGTACTCTACTCCAATGATTTCTGGTAACTATAACGTAGCAAACGGTCGTCATATTGTCTATGGTAATGATAAGAATTTCAACCTGGACAAGTATAATGACTTCCAGAATACTACAGAGCTCAAGTTTACTCCTGTGAAGCAGTTCAACATCACAGCTAACTTCACTTACAGAAACTATACTACATCTTATACCAACCGTCAGACTAAGTTTGACTACAGAGTATATCCAGGAGCAGACATCCAGTATTATACTTCAGGTGCCGGTGAGGATAAGCTGACTGAGAACATCAAGAGATACAACTATCTCTCTGGTAACGTCTTCGCAACATTCGAGGAGACTTGGAAGGACGCTCATCACCTTACTGTTATGGCCGGTCTGAACGCTGAGACATGGGCAAACAAGAACGTTAAGGCTCTTGGTAAGAACCTCCTCAGCGAGGACCTCAATGACCTTAACCTCATTGCTCCGGACGTGGACGGTAACGTGCTCACAGAGGTAGGCGGTGGTCAGAATGCTTACTCACTTCTCGGTGTGTTTGCCCGTGTTAACTATGACTACAAGGGACGTTACCTTTTCGAGGCATCTGCTCGTTATGACGGAACTTCACGTTTCGCTGCCGGTAGCCGTTGGGGTCTCTTCCCATCAGGATCACTCGGTTGGAGAATCTCTGAGGAGCCTTTCTTCGCTCCAGCTAAGAAGGTTGTCAACAACCTCAAGCTCCGTGCATCATACGGTAGTCTTGGTAACCAGAACGTTGGCTACTATGCTCACTTGAGAACTATCAGTCTCAACTATTTCAGCAACTATACATTCGGCGAGGGTTCAACTAAGCCTAAGTATTCTTCTCTTTCTAACCCAGTGTCTTCAGGCCTTACATGGGAGACTACACAGCAGTCTAACATCGGTCTCGATATGACAATGTTCAACAACAGACTCGAGTTCACAGCCGAGGCTTATATCCGTGACACCAAGAACATGCTCACTGATGGTGATGCTCTTCCTGGAGTATTCGGTGCAGATCCTCCAAAGGCTAACTCAGCTGACCTCCGTACAAAGGGTTACGAGCTCTCACTCAGCTGGAGGGACCAGTTCAATCTTGCAGGTCATCCATTCGGATATAGCGTAAGAGCTACAATGAGTGACTTCCGCAGCCACATCACCAAGTTTGACAACCCTACCTATACTTTCGGTAAGTCATACTATGAGGGTATGCGTCTGGGTGATATCTGGGGATTCGTGGTTGACGGACTTTTCGCAACAGACGAGGAAGCTAAGCAGTATACTTCAGAGGTTCTCGACTGTAGCTATATCAATGGTCGTATGACAGGTGGTTTCCTTGCCGGTGACCTTAAGTTCGTTGACCTCGACGGTAACGGCGTTCTCGGTATCGGAGGCAACACAGTTGATAATCCAGGTGACAGAAAGATCCTCGGAAACTCGCTCCCAAGCCTCCAGTACGGTATGACATTCGCGTTTGACTGGCTCGGTTTCGACGTTTCAGCATTCTTCCAGGGTACAGGTAACCACTATTGGTATCCACATGGCTTCAACATGAACTTCTGGGGTTGCTACTCATATTCTTATGTATCATTCCTTCAGAGAGACTTCATCCAGAGATGTTGGTCAGAGGAGAACCCTGATGCATACTTCCCAAGACCACGTTCATACTCTGCTACAGGTGGTGAGCTCAGCAAGGTTAACAGCAGATATCTCCAGAATGTAAGATATCTTCGTTTCAAGAACCTTACTGTAGGTTACACTCTTCCTAAGAAGTGGCTTGACAAAGTGAAGGTAGACAAGGTACGTATCTACTTCACAGGTGAGAACCTTCACTACTGGTCACCACTCAAGAAGAACTGTCTTTATGTTGATCCAGAGTCAGCTTTCTCAAGAAGCTCTGACGTAGATAACCACATGAGTTATACATGGCAGAAGACAATGATGTTCGGTATTGATATTACATTCTAATAATGGAGGAAAATAAAATGAAGAAAACGATAATTGCATCTTTGTTTGTCCTGCTTTGCGTAACTTCGTGTGATTTCCTCAATGAGGTTCCACAGGACCGACTCAGCCCGGAGAGCTATTTCAAGACTGAAACAGACCTCCAGCTTTTCACAAACCCGCTTTACGACAACCTTCTTGATAAGGATGCGTATGAGCATCAGAGTGACCATTGCATTCACATCAATCTTTCTAACGAGCTTCACGGCGGTACATTCAGAACTGTTCCTGCAACAGGTGGCGGATGGTCATGGGGTAACCTCAGACGTATCAACACTTTGCTTGGCAACTCTTCAAACTGCGAGAATGAATCTGTAAGAACACATTATGATGCTGTTGCAAGATTCTTCAGAGCAATGTTCTATTTTGAGAAGGTAAAGAGATTCGGAGATGTTCCATGGATCGATGTAGAGCTTGGCTCGGAGTCTGAGCAGCTTTATGCTCCAAGAGACTCTCGTGAGTTCATCATGCAGAAGATGATTGATGATATCGATTTTGCTATTGCCAATCTTCCTGAGAAGGTTTCTACTTTCAGAGTAAACAAGTGGGCGGCTCTTGCTCTCAAGGCGGAGTTCTGTCTCTACGAGGGTACATTCAGAAAGTATCACAAGGGCCACATCACTCTTGAGACTCTTCCTGCAGATGCAACACCATATTCTACATACCTTGACCTTGCGGCTGCTGCTGCAAAGGAGGTAATGGACTCTGGACTTTATGGTCTTTCAGCTGACTATCAGTTGCTCTTCGCTGCTGATGACGCAGATGCAAGAGAGTACATCCTTGCTATCAAGAACGATCAGAGCCTCAACATCCGTAACAATACAACAGCTTACGGTACAATGCCTACACAGGGTTGCCCAGGTCTTACAAAGAAGTTTGTGGACAGCTACCTTATGAAGGACGGTTCAAGATTCACTGACAAGGAAGGTTGGGCAACAATGCAGTACAAGGAGCAGATGGCAGACCGTGACCCACGTCTTGCAGCTTCAACAGTTGCTCCGGGTTATATCAGACTTGGCGCTACAGATGTTACTGCTGCTGACCTTTCATGCTCATCTACAGGTTATCAGCTTGTTAAGTGGGTTATGGACGTAACTCTTCCTGAGGTTGGCCGTGTAGATATGTCTTACAATGACATTCCTGTATTCCGTATTGCTGAGATGTACCTCATCTATGCTGAGGCATTGGCTGAGAACGATAAGCTTTCACAGGCAGACCTTGATATTTCTGTAAACCTTCTCCGTGACCGCGTGGGCATGCCACACATGAACATGAACGATGCTAACGCTAATCCAGACTGGTACCTCTGCTCAGAGGAGTTCGGATATCGCAACGTAAGCGGCGCTAACAAGGGTGTGATCCTCGAGATCCGTCGTGAGAGAGCTATCGAGCTCTTCAAGGAGGGATTCCGTTGGGATGACCTTATGAGATGGAAAGAGGGTCTCTGTATCAATCAGGTTATGCACGGACAGTACTTCCCTGGTCTTGGTGAGTATGACCTCACTGGTGACAACAAGGCTGACATCGTGCTTTACCAGGGTAAGAAGCCAGCTGAGAAGGCAGGTGTAGCTGCATTCGAGGTAGGTACTCTTACAGGTGTCGTTCTCTCAGAGGGCACTAAGGGTTACATCAACCCACAGCCACAGGAGAACCCACAGAATGCTCATGTATTTGATGAGTCAAGAGATTACTACTATCCTATCCCAGCGACTGAGCGTTCACTCAATCCTAACTTGACACAGAATCCTAACTGGAAGGACGGTCTTGGTGAATAATTAAAGAATTTGTATCATGAAATTTGAAAATATTAAGAAATTTGCTTTTGGACTCTTCCTCAGCTCTGCTGTTTTAGTAAGTTGTGTACAGGAGGCTGATCCGGGTGCAAATGCAGTACAGACAAAGGATCCGTCTGTTACTTTTGCCGCAACAAATGCAGGGGAACAGATTGTTCCTGTATATGCGGACGGTGAGTGGGCTGCAGATTGTCAGGCTGATTGGGTTACAATCTACCCGATGACAGGAAACGGCTCAGTTGACGTTACTATCACTGTTACTGACAACCTCGCTTCAGATGGTACAGTAGCAGCTCCTCGTGAGGCTCTTGTTATTTTCCGTGGTAAGTATGTTGAAAGACAGGGCGAACTTGTAGTTTATCAGAAGGGTGACAACTATCGTGATGCAGTAGAGCAGACTCTTGCACAGGCTGCTACTCTTGCTGACGGAAAGTATGCTAAGATTCCTGAGGCTCAGGTTGTAGCAGTTGCAGCCGACGGCTTTGTGGCTACTGATGCAAGCGCTTCGATGTATATCTCTTATAAGGGTGATGTAACTCTTGGTGACAAGGTCTTCATCGCTGGTGAGAAGGTGACAGCAGACGGTATCGCTTCAATCGTTGCTGGACAGGTGGATGTACTTTCAAATTCTGCAGTCGAGTATCCTGCAGCTGTTGATCTCCTTGCTAACCTTGACCCTGCAAACGCAAATCAGATTGTTTATGTCAAGACTGATGCTGGTCTTCTCGGTAGCACACTCCAGTTCCCTGTATCTGTTCCAGTAACTGTAAATCTTCTTACTCCTAAGGCAGGTACAATCGATCTTGCTGCTGTAAACATGCACAATATCAGACTTGAGGGTTATTTTGTAGGACTTAAGGGTACTACAGTCAATATTGTTGTTACAAAGGTCGAGTCACTTGGAATCAATGATGATCTCAAGGCATACTTCTATGATGATTTTTCATGGATGAAGGCTTTCCTCGATGTTTATAATGAAACAGCCAGCAAGCCGGTTGATGATGCAGTCGGCACTGATAACTCTAGTGCAGAGGCTCCGAACCTTAAGACGGCAGGTGCTCTCCAACTTCTTGAGGATGAGTTCTATGCACGTGGTTATGAGGATCTTAATCCAACAGCTAATGTGATCTATCCTCAGCAGTATTACTGGAAATTCGGTAAGACTTCTAATCATGGTGGTATCAAACTTCCTAAAATGGAGCTCGAGGGCAGCACTCTTATCAATGCTGAGTTTGAATTTGACTGGTCTCCTCATATGACTGGTTCCGGTAATATCGATAAGGTGTCTGTTGTAGTTGAGCTCGAGGGTAGCGGTTTCTTTGACAATGGTACCAAGATCAGTGATCCGTTCGTACACTCACTTCAGAAGGGTGACTTGGGATGGCATCATGTAAAGGTCCTTCTCAAGGGTGTTAACAATACTACAAGAATCAGCGTTCGTCCACTCGAGTTTGCATCAGCAACTCCAGACCAGCAGCGTTGGCATATTGACAACCTTAAGGTGTCTGATTCTGACATTCCTTATAAGGATCCAGTTTATGCTAATGTGACTGTATCAGATGAGATTGTAACATTTGAGGGTACACCAACTGCTCCATTTGAGATCAAGATCAAGTCTGATAAGGATTGGACTCTTACAAAGGGTATGGATTCAGATTGGTTCACTGTTGATGTACTTGAAGGTCTCGCTGAGGAGGAAGTTACAGTTAAGGTGACATGCCAGCCAAGCACAAGCATAACTATGCGTAAGAGCACAATCGTACTTGCTTCTGCTGACACAAGAAAGACTATCCATGTAGTTCAGTCGGCTGCAGGTGGCGAACTTGATCCGCTCATCAGTGTTAATGGTGGTAACGTAGTTGCAATTGATGGCCTCAGCGGTGAGTTTACTCTCGATGTCCAGTCAAATATCGAGTACACTATCACAACAGATGTTGACTGGCTTTCAGTTGTAGAAGAGCCTGCTGCAAGAGCTATAGTTGAGAAGCGTACACACACATTCTTTAAGCAAAACAACCTTACAGGTGCTCCAAGAACTGGTCATATCATCTTTGCAGGTAGCAATCATACATTGGCTGTCGCTGTAACTCAGGCTGTCTTTGAACCATACATAATCGCAGCTCCTGTATATAAGACAACATTTGTAAGCGGTTACGGCTGTACACTCAATTACACAATTGATGCTAATGTACAGTATTCTGTGACAACAGATGCTGATTGGGTTAAGCTTCCTGCTTCCCAGGGTCCTGCTCAGAAAATCACTATTCCTATTCAGTTCGTTGCAAACAATACAGATGCTGTAAGAACTGCAACTGTTACATTCCATAATTCTGAATATAACCATACTGCAGTACATACTATCAATCAGTATCCTTCAGGTGTCGTTTATCAGGAAGACTTCTCATGGATGGCTCCTATGATTGCTGCATACAATGCTGCAGCATCGAAGCCAATCGGTGATACAGTAGGTTCGAATGGTGCAAACGGTGAGGCTCCTAATGCTTATACAGCAGCTGCATGGTTGGCAACAGACTTCTGGACAGTATTCACAGCAATGGGTTATGAGAATATAAACCCAGACCTGAAGGTACTTTATCCACAGGATGAATATCTGAAGTTCGGAAAGACTGGTGCTCACTCAGGACTTTACCTCCCATCTGTTGCACCAGAGGGTGATGCGATTCTTACATTCGACTGGTGTGCTCAGGTTCAGGGTTCCGGTACAGTTGATCCTACCAAGATGCTCGTCGAGCTGGAAGGTGATGGCGTATGTGCTGATACAAATGATAAGATCAGTACTCCAACAGCATCTACTCAGCCAACCGGCACTTATGAGTGGCAGACTTATACTGTTACATTGAAGGGCGTAACTCCTGCGACAAGAATTCTTATCAGACATAATGATATGACTTCATCAAAGGCTATCCGCTTCCACCTCGATAACATCAAGATCGTTAAATAACTATCTGATTACTTTTATATAGTCGGCGCAGAGTAATCTGTGCCGACTTTTTTCGTATATTTGCGTGTTATAACACTAAAATCTTCAAAAAGTGAAAAGGATTCTTGTTTCTATGTCGCTTGCTCTCGCAATGTGCTTGAGCGCAGCTTCTCAGGACTACCTTCCTAAGTGGCAGGAAGGCTATATGGACATCCATACCATTGCAACAGGTAGGGGAGATGCAACCTTTATCGTCATGCCTGACGGTACAACCCTTATGATCGATGCCGGTGATAACGGCAAGATCAAGGATAAGCAGCATCCGGACAACTCAAAGCGTGCAGGTGAGTGGCTGTCTATCTACCTCAAGAAGTTCATGGAAGGTCTTCCTGGCAACGGTAAGATTGACTATGCGATGATCACGCATTTTCATGACGACCATATGGGAGATGTAAGTGAGATGCTTCCGGGAACAAACGGCTATGGCCTTTCGGGAATTACTCTCGTTGGTGAGATGGTTGGCTACAATAAGCTTCTTGACAGAGCCTATCCTAAGTACGATTTTCCATCGAAGAAGAAGGTTGCTGATGCAAACAAAGGCTTTATGGAGGAGTATCACAAGTTCGTGCAGTACCAGATGTCTCAGGGTATGGAGATGGAGCAGTTCAAGGTGGGTGCATTGAATCAGATCAAGATGGTTAAGAATCCAAAGCCATATGCAAAGAAATTTGAGATCCGCAATCTCGCTGCGAATGCTCAGGTATGGACAGGAAAGGGCACAAAGGCTGAGAAACAGTATACGTGTGACCCAAAGCTTTTTGATGAGAATGTGAACTCATGTGCGATACGCATCACTTACGGAAACTTCAGATATTTCAATGGCGGTGACCTCAGTGGCGGTGCTCAAAAGGATCTTTATAAGGCTAAGGATAGGGATATGGAAACTCCGGTTGCAAAGGTGTGTGGAAAGGTGGATGTCGCTAAGGCTAACCATCATGGCTATTATGACACTTGCAACGGTTTCTTCCTCAATACTGTTTCCCCTGACGTTATGATCATCGATGCAAGAAGTCAGAACCACCCTGTTCCTCCTACTATGGCAAGAATGGTCGACCATATGGTGTGGCCTGGAAAGGGAGAGTTCTACATCACTGTCGACCAGCCTCGCCAGAAGCTCGGTGAGGAACTCTGGAGCCATTTCAAGCCGTGGGGCCACATTGTTGTCAGAGTTTATGAGGGCGGAGAAGAGTACCAGGTGTTCGTGCTTGATGCGGACAGCCTTGACTACCACGTCATCTATACTTCTGAAGTCAAGAAGGCAGGAAATAACAGATAATTGAAGATATATGAAAAGATTAGCGATTCTTTGTGCAGCTTTCCTGATTGCTGCCGGCAGTGCAGATGCGCGTAAGGTGACAGGATATGTACATAGCGGAGAAGAGAAGCTTTCCGGTGTCATCGTTACGGATGGTGAGAATTTCACTCAGACAAAGAAGAACGGAAAGTTTGCATTCGAGATCAATGATGATGCAGAGTTTGTATTCATCATCACTCCTTCGGGATACACCGCAGATTGGAGTTCAGGAGTACCGGCATACTACAGATATGCAGAGGGCTGTTCAAAGTTTGATTTCGACCTCGTCAAGACAGGAGACGGTGTGAACTACAATATTTTCGGTATCGGTGATATCCAGACCAAGAGAGACGACCAGTTTGCAATCTTCGCGAAGGATCCGGTAGATGACCTTGCCAACACAGCGAAGTCCCTTGACGGTCAGAAGGTCGGTCTTGCCCTTGGTGACACTTGCTGGGATGTCCTTGGCTTCTTTGACAAGTACAAGAATGAAATAACTCGTGTCGGTTTCCCGGTATATCCGATCATCGGTAATCACGACCATGACCGCAAGGCTAAAGGTGACCACGAAACTGCAGCAAAGTTCAGGGAGGAGATGGGTCCGGAGAATTATGCATTCTTTATCGGTAAGGATGCCGTCATTGTCCTTGACAATATCATTTATGACACTGAAAAGAAATATGTCGAGGGATATGCTGATCATGTGCTTGCATGGGTGAAGAATATCCTGAAATATATTCCTAAGGATGCAGATCTGTATATTGCTCAGCACTCAACCCTCAAGAAGGAGTTCCTTGACACACCTATCTACAATGCCAACCTTATGCTTGATCTCGTAAGGGGCCGCAAGACCATCTTCATCACAGGTCACTCCCATATCTGTCTGAATACAGATGTTGAGAAGGACATCGTGGAACACAATGTGGCTGCCCTTTGTGGATCTTGGTGGGACACATATTATTGTACTGACGGTACTCCTAAGGGATATAAGGTTTATACAAAGAAGAATGGAAAGCTTGATTGGTACTATAAGTCTGTAGGCAAGAACAAGGACTATCAGGTGGAGGTATACAAGCCTGGCCAGGCTCCTCTTCATCCTAACAGTGTTGTCGTGAATGTATGGGACTATGATTCGAAGTGGAAGGTCGAGTGGTTTGAAGACGGCAAGCCTATGGGTAAGCTGAAACCGGTAGAGGATCTTTCGCCAAACTATATCAAGGAGATTCTGGGTGTTTTTGAGGGCAGATACGATGAAATGAGAAGTTATAAGTACCCTCGCCATAACAAGCATTATTTCGCTGCTACTCCAAGCCAGTATGCCAAGACTGTCACTATTGCGGTAGAGAGCCGTTTCGGCAAGAAGTGGGTTCACACAGTGAATATGTCTGACTATGTTGACGTACAGTGCCACAGAGGAGGTATGGGTCTTATGCCGGAAAACACCATTGAGGCGATGAAGAATGCACTTGATATGGGTGTGAACACGCTTGAACTGGACCTTCAGCTCAGCAAGGATGGTGTGGTTGTCGTATCGCATGATGCATATTTCCACTACCGTTATGCTACCCGTCCTGACGGAACTCCGGTACAGAAGGGTGAACCTCAGGAGTTTATTTACAAGTACACTTATGACGAGATTGCAAAATATGATGTGGGAAGCAAGGCTAATCCTGAGTGGCCTGAAAGAAAATGCTTTGCTACTAAGAAACCTACATTGGAAGAGCTTCTTGACTTTGTTGAAGGCTATACCAAGAAGATGGGATATTCTCCTGTAAGATACAACATCGAGATAAAGTCAAGGGAGGCAGATGGCGAAGGAATCAACTGGCCTATCTACCATGATCTGGTGGATGCATGTGCCAAGGTTCTTCTGTCAAGACATCTTGATGACAGACTCGTCGTTCAGTGCTTCGATGTAAGAGCTCTCAATTTCATGCATGAGAAATATCCGGAATTCAAGCTGTCATATCTTACCGGTGCCAAGGATAAGGACTTTGACAAGTTTATGGCAAAGCTCAAGTTTGTCCCTGAATGGCTCAGCCCTCACTATACGGTTGTTGATGAGGCTCTTGTTCAGAAGTGCCGTGAGAAAGGCATGAAGATCGTACCATGGACTGTCGATCAGCCTGAGGACCTTCAGAGAATGATCGATCTGGGAGTTGATGCAATCATCACCAACTATCCGGATAGACTTCTCAAACTGACAAGAGGTTATGCTTATCCTGCTCCGGGACCGTTCCCGCACAGATAAAATTATGATGAAAAGACTATTTCTGATATTGATATCCTGTTTTGTTGCATCAGGCATCGCGGATGCACGAAAAGTCACAGGATGTGTAAGATGCGGTCACGACACACTCTCCGGAGTTGTCGTGACCGATGGTGTTAATTTTACCCAGACCAGGAAAAACGGAAAGTTCTCCTTTGATATCAATGATGATGCAGAGTATGTGTACATTGTTACTCCGTCAGGATATGCAGCAGACTGGAGCTCAGGAGTGCCGGCGTTCTATCAGTCAGCTCCAGGGAATTCCAGATTTGACTTCAATCTCATAAGGACAGGAGAGGGTGATGACTATCATCTTCTGGCAATCGGTGACATTCAGGCAAGGGATGACAATCATTTTGCAATCTTTGCGGCTGACCCTATAAGCGACCTCAAGGCAATCGGCAATACGTTCACAAAACCTGTAGTTGGAGTAACCTTGGGAGATGTATGCTGGGACCGTCTTCAGTATTTCAGTAAATATAAGGAACATATCGTGCAGGTCGGCTTTCCGGTATATCCTATATTGGGAAATCATGACCACGATCGAGTGACTTCGGGAGACATAGGTGCAAGCGTAACATACAGAAAGGAGATGGGACCTGTCAATTACGCATTTTATGTGGGAAAGGATATAGTCATCGGGCTGGATAACATCATCTTCAACGAGAACAGAAAATATATAGAAGGTTATGCAGATCATGTGATACAGTGGCTAAGCTCCCTTCTCAAGTATGTTCCACAGGATGCAGACATATATATTGCCCAGCATTCTCCGCTCACAAGGTGGTTTCTGAACAAGGTGATCTACAACTCGGAAAAGATTCTTGATCTTGTAAGGGGACATAAGGTTATATTCCTGTCAGGACATTCCCATATATGCAACAATATCGATATAGAAAAGGACATCGTTGAGCATAATGTTGCTGCCCTATGCGGAACCTGGTGGGATACCTACCACTGTAATGACGGAACTCCTAAGGGATATAAGGTATACACGAAACAGGACGGTAAACTGCAGTGGTACTATAAGTCTATAGGAAAGAACAAGGATTATCAGATGGAGCTCTATATGCCAGGTCAGACTGTCATGCATCCTAACAGCATTGTTCTTAATATATGGGACTACGATCCTGCCTGGAAGGTGGAATGGGCAGAAGATGGCAGACCTGTGGGCAGCATGGAGCAGGTAGAGGATCTGTCGCCGGTCTTCATACGGGAACTGTATGAGGCCTATGAGGGCAGGATAGACCAGCTCAAAGTCAGGGACTATAAGTTCCCTAGGCATAACATTCATTATTTTGCAGCAACTCCAAGCCAGTATGCCGAAAAGGTTACCATAACCGTGGAGAGCCGTTTCGGAAAGAAATGGGTCTATAATGTGGATATGTCTGGTTATGTTGATGTTCAGGCACATAGGGGAGGAATGGGACTCATGCCGGAGAATACCATTGCAGCGATGAAGAATGCCCTGGATCTTGGAGTCAATACTCTGGAACTGGATCTCCAGCTCAGCAAGGATGGTGTGGTAGTGGTTTCGCATGATGCCTATTTCCATCACAGATATGCAACGCGTCCGGATGATACCTTTGTGTGGAAAGGCGAGCCGAAAGAATACCTTTATACGATGAACTATGACCAGATCACGAAGTATGATGTGGGACGCAAACCGAATAAGGATTGGCCGGAGAAGAAGTGCATGCCTGCCGTCAAGCCGACATTGCATGAACTGATTGATTTTGTCGAGTCGTATACAAAGGAGATGGGATATTCTCCAGTAAGATATAATATCGAAATCAAATCAAGTGCTGCAGATGGTGAAGGCGTCAACTGGCCGGAATACAAGGAGTTCGCTGATGTCTGCGTACAGGCTCTTCAGTCTCGCGGACTCGGCGACAGACTCGTGATCCAGAGTTTTGATACAAGGGCGCTCAACTATATTCATGGCAGGTATCCTCAGTTGAGGCTCTCGTACCTGACTGATAAGTCAGACACCGATTTTGATTCCTTTATGGCTGAGCTTGAATTCATACCTGACTGGCTCAGTCCTCATCATTCGGTTGTGGATGAGGATCTGGTGCAGAAGTGTCATGATAAGGGTATGAAGATCGTTCCCTGGACTGTGGATGATTCCGATGAGTTAAGGCGTCTTATTGACCTTAGGGTCGATGCCATCATCACAAACTATCCTGACAGACTACTGAAGCTTACAAGAGGATATGCTGAGCCAGCCCCTGGTCCGATTCCCGAAAGAACGCACTGATCAGGTTACTGACCTATTTCATAGAGCTCCAGAAGACGGAGCTCTTTTTCGTCTGTTTCCTCCATTATGGCTCCGATGCGCTGTGATGCATTCTGCAGCTCGTCAAAGGGTAGTGAGCCGCTGCTGAGCTTTTCTTCAAGTTCTGCCTTCTCTGAAGCAAGACTTTCAAGATCCTTTTCAAGCTGCTCCATCTCTTTCTGTTCCTTGTAGGTCAGCTTCTTTTTCTTTGCCGGTACTTCTGCTGTCCTTGCGGAATCCTTTGCTGCCTGCTCCTTTTCTGATTTCTCTTTTGCGCGTGCCTGAGATCGCTGCTCTGCCTCGTATTCCTTAATGAATTCGCGGTACTCGCTGTAGCTTCCAACAAAGTCTTTCACGAGTCCGTTGCCACAGAAAATGAATAGATGGTCTACAAGTTTATCGAGGAAGTGTCTGTCGTGTGAGACGATTATAAGCGAACCTCCGAATTCCTTGAGATATTCTTCAAGTATGTTCAGTGTGACGATGTCAAGGTCGTTTGTAGGCTCGTCAAGAATGAGCAGGTTAGGCTGCTGCATGAGGATTGTGAGCAGATAAAGCCTTCTCTTCTCACCTCCGCTGAGCTTCTCGATCTTGTTGTTGAGCATTTCGTGCGGAAACAGGAAGCGGTTGAGGAGCCATGTGTCATTGACTATGTCAAGTACCGTGTCGTTCGGATTGAACGACATTCCGCTCTGGTGATAGTAGCCAATCTTCAGCGACTCTCCGCGTTCGATTACGCCGGTAAGATTGCCGGTCGTAGCCGGCAATGACGTATCGGCGGCACCCTCGACTGTTGCCGGCCATGACTGGCTTGCGTCACGCCCGACCTGATCGGGCGTCTCGTTGTAACCGATTCTGCCGGTAAGAATATCAAGGAAAGTAGACTTTCCGGCACCGTTGCGACCCACGATTCCCACTTTCTCGTATCTCTGGAAGTTGTATGTGAATTTGTCCAGATAACAGTCATCCCCATAGTAGAAACTGAGGTCCTTGCAGTTGATGATCTTGGTTCCGAGTCTTGTCGCTCCCTTTAGTTCTGCCATGTTGACCTGCTGGGTAGTATATGCCTGTGAAGCCCTGTCCTTGAGGTCATAAAACGCATTGATTCTATATCTGGCCTTTCCAGTCCTCGCACAAGGTGTGCTGCGTATCCACTCCAGTTCCCTGCGCAGGATATTCCTTACTTTGTCGGTTTCTGCGTTATAATTGGCTATACGTTCCTCGCGCTTCTCCAGATAGTTCTGATAATTGCCCTTGTAGGTGTAGACAGCTCCTTTATCCATCTCCATTACGATGTTGCACACTCTGTCGAGGAAGTATCTGTCGTGTGTGACCATCAGGAGAGTACAGCGTGAACGGCTCAGGTAGCCTTCAAGGTATTCAATTGCGTCGATATCCAGATGGTTGGTAGGCTCGTCCATAATGAAGAACTCCGCCTCGGAAGCCAGCATCTGAGCAAGTGCAACTCTCTTGACCTCGCCGCCGGAGAGCTCCTTCATCTTCTGGTCCGGATCCGGGAGATTGAATTCTGTGAGGAACTTCACGACTCTTCTTTCATATTCCCAGAGATTCTCCTGGTCAAGCCCTTTAGTGAATTCGGTACTTGCAGACATGATCTGCTCGAACAGAGATTTTTCCGGATCGAAATCATATTCCTGCTCAAGGAATGCAATACGTATGTCCTTGAGGAACATGATCTTTCCGCCTGAGTCGGACTTGTCCTTTCCTGCAAGAATCCTCATCAGGGAGGTCTTGCCGGTTCCGTTAGGCGCGATGAGGGCAATCTTGTCGCCCTCGTTGATGTTGAATCCGATTTTCTCGAACAGGACTTTCGGACCGTATGACTTTGATATGTTTTCTATCTGAAGGTAGCTTGCCATTGTCTTTGGGGGGCTATGCGAGAAGAAGGAACACGCAAGGTCTCTTTCCTATGGTGAGACCGCTTTTCTTCCATTCTCCGGCTGTCTTTGTCTTGATATATGCGTCAGGCATGGTTATGTTTGCTGCGACGCATATTCTTGTCGATGGTGCGCAGGTTCCGATCATGTCTGCAAACAGGGAATCGTTCCTGTAAGGTGTCTCTATGATGATCTGTGTCTGTCTGAGCTGTGCAGACACCTTTTCAAGTGTCTTCAGCCTGTTCTTTCTCTCGTCTGTCTTGGCCGGTATGTAGCCGCAGAAAGCGAATGACTGTCCGTTGAGTCCGGATGCCATAAGCGCAAGCATCAGTGACGAAGGTCCCACGGCAGGAACCACCTCTATGCCTTTCTTATGCGCCAGAGCCACAAGCTGAGCACCCGGGTCCGCTACTGCCGGAAGACCGGCCTCTGAAATGAGAGCCACGTCGTTGCCGTCCTCAAACAGTTTCAGATAGCCTTCTATCGTTCCCTGGTCTGTATGCTCGTTAAGCTCGAAGAACTCAAGTTCTCCGATCCTGCCTTTCAGCCCGGCCCTTGAAAGATACCTTCTGGCAGTCCTGATTTCTTCCACTACGAAGGTCCTGAAGCCTTCGAGCGATCTGAGTACCGGCTCAGGAATGACCTCAGAGGGGTCGTTTTCTCCGAGAGGGGATGGTATGAGGTAGAGTTTTCCTTTTGTTTCCGTCATCTTAGTTTTCTTTACTGTAATCTTCTCTTGTGATGTCGATCACGACTTTTTCCTTGTTCAAGTCAGACTGCTCGTTTGACTCTTTTTTCTGCTTTTTCCTCTCTTTGCTCGAGAACAGGTACTTTATGGCTTTCTTGAGACTGTTGAACTCAGTCTGGTAGGTCATACCGATTCCGTTTCGCTGAGTGTTGTCGAGGTAGTTCGAGTAGACATCGGCAGA